>TARA_R110002110_G_scaffold119309_1_pt1 | contig 24598 bp, 24 predicted proteins | sample TARA_R110002110 | Tara Oceans TARA_R110002110 (sample SAMEA4397330) | marine metagenome | biome: Polar Biome; feature: [SRF] surface water layer (ENVO:00010504); material: water (ENVO:00002006), including particulate matter (ENVO:01000060) such as... | depth 5 m
AATGCCTTGCTCATGCAAGTTCAGTGCGCGCATCGCGTTTTCGGTGTCTTGCGCTATAGCTCTTAAACTCACACTAGCATTATCCGCATCTAGCACAGCTTGCCTGACGGCAGGATATTGCATCAACCGCTCCACAACATCAGTACGATGGCGTACATGAGCCAAACGTAACGCATAGTTTCTCTGAGCTGTGACATTCTCAACCACAGCCGGAAATTCTAACAAACGATTCACCACCGCCAGATAGCCATTTTGAGCAGCAAAGCACAAAGCATAGTTTTCCTCAGCTGTGATATTCTCAACCACAGTCGGAAATTCTAACAAACGATTCACCACTGCTAGATGGCCACCTAGAGCGGCACCACGCAAAGCGTGGTTATCCAGCGCTGTAATATTGGCAACCACAACTGGAAACTCTAACAAACGATTCACCACCGCCAGATAGCCATATCGAGCAGAAAAGCGCAAAGCATAGTTATCAATCGCTGAGATATTTTCAATCACGTCTTGAAACTCTAGCAAACGATTTACAACAGCCAGGTGGCCACTACCAACGGCAAAGCGCAAAGCATAGCTTTCCATAGCTGTGATATTCTCAACCACAGCCGGAAATTCTAACAAACGATTCACCACTGCCAGATGGCCATGTTCAGCGGCACGGCGCAAAGCATAGTTAGCAAAACCCGTGATATTCTGAACCACAGCTGGAAATTCTAACAAACGATTCACCACTGCCAGATGGCCATTTGAAGCGGCACAGCACAAAGCATAGTTATCAAACGCTGTGATATTCTCAACCACAGCTGGAAATTCTAACAAACGATCCACCACTGCCAGGCGGCCCTTTTCAGCAGCACCGCGCAAAGCAGAGTTGTTGAAAGCTGTGACACTCTCAATCACGGCTGGAAACTCTAATAAACGATTCACCACTGCCAGATGGCCATTTGAAGCGGCAAGACACAAAGCCTCATTCTCCCTTGCTGTTATATCAACAACCTTCGGAACCCCTAACAAACGGTTAACCCAACCTGACATCAGGCGAGCCGGCCAACTGGAATAGCCCACAACCGCAGGAAATCCCAACAAACAATTAACGACACCAAGGTGGCCATTACGAGCCGCAGCGCGCAATGCCGCGTTGTCATTTGCTGCGATATTGCTAACCACTGATGGCATCCTCAACAGTGCATTTATTTCTGTTATATCTGCGTCAGTAAGCACAACTTTGCTAAGTAAAGCGATTAACCGTCTCATAAAACCTCATCTTAATATATTCTTTAAAATCACTTTGCAAATTATGTCACGCCATTTGTTGGGTGCAAAATTTAGTACTAGGGTTTTTGTTAAAAAAACACTAGATATGATCTTGAAAAAGATAACTTCAGATTTGTGGTAATAGCTGGGCGATGAATGGAGGTTGTTTTAAAAGGTTTCACCAAAGCAGAGCAATTTCTTTTGCAATATTTGGTTACTTTAGCCGAGCTTTTATTTATCTACCTATTAAAATGATCTAATCCAATATTAGCGATTAATGATAAATCTTATTGTTGTATGCACCATTTTTTAATTGTAACGTTGTTCAGTGCAACGAAGGCTCCTGTATCAATATTTTTTCCATCCAGCGGTCCCCTTCCTGCAAATAATTATTTACTGGAACTTTACAAGCATTTGGAGGAATTGACTAAGTATGTTGAAAATAATCGTCATATCATTCATAACGATGGTGAGAAATGGCGTGATGGTGAAACCATCACCACTAGTTTTGTTGAGTCTACAGTTAATGAAGTGGTGACTAAACGAATTGTGAAAAAACAGCAGATGCAATCGTCTCATGTGGGTGCACACTATCTATTAAAAGCAAGAACATCTGTTCTTAATAATGATTTACCAGATTATTTTTAGCGTTGGTATCCTGAATTGAAAATGAATAGCGACACCGATGGTTTTATGAATTTAGAAAAAGCGGCTTAATTGCCCCAGGAATAATGCGCTCTCCTACATGGCAATTTGTTAGCCCACACATAATCTCAAAATCAGCATTATTATTTTTAATGCAATTAAATATATCTTTGATGACGAATCTAATCCTAAACTATAGGCTAAGAAGTTATACAGGAATAGGAGAACAATAATGACCAAGATTGGAAGTTCATATTTTTTAAGAGTATTACTGTTCAATAAGTACGGGGAGCCTTTTTTTACACTGAGACAAAGGTTCAAAAGCGCACCGCTGCTAATACACACAAAAACCAACATGCTTGCTGCCCGGCTAACGAGCACACTTAATTTTAAATTATAAGCTAAGAGGTTATAGGTTTTTGAACCCAGCAATAGAGCGCTGGCCAGAAGTACAATAAAAACTAAAGTTGGAAGTACATATTTATTAAAAATGATAAATGCATTATTTTTTGACATAGTATGTTTTACATGGCTCTAAAGATCAAGCATCATTCTATAGGCTCTCACCTGGAATGTAAATGCCATATTTCCTGATATTTAAGGTGAAAAATGTCATCATCAGCCGTAAGGCATACCCTTGCTAATGCACGATTTTATGGGTTTACTAGCATTATGAATTATACCGACGAACAAGGAATTAAATGGTCTCCTCCACATAAGTGCCGAATATTACTCAAGTGGTACTCTAATGCTATGGTTTATAAAATGAAATCGGCAAGGAAGAAATTTTGGTAAAAAACGAAAAAGTGGACTTGCAATGCAACTAATCCAGAAATTATCAGTGTAAACGGGGCGGACTATAAGGCGCAGATATTGAGCGTGTCCTTCCAATAAATAATTATTTATCGGAAGGACACAGTTAATTCAAAATTTAGCGAACCACACACAAAGTGTAGTTTTCTAAGTTCGAGCTCACTGTTAGGCAGCCGATACTGCTTTTCTGCAAGACACTCTCCTAAATTGCTTAGAAGATGCGGTCTGTGCATATATTATTTTGCAAAATGCTTTTTGCGATTGAAACGCCGGTATCAGAACGGGCTTCTTGTTTGAAAAAGTTGCAAATACATCTTCAAGTTTTACCGCAGGCGCTTTCTTGATTGCGTTGATGGCACGTTGATTATTAGCCTTCTTAATCCCTTTGTCAGATTTGATTTTTTTGATATCTTTTTGAGGGTTAAAAGAAAAATCGGGTTGACCTGAAGGCGCATTATTTAATAACCAATCAACTGCCCAAGGATGGCTTTCTCTAAAAGATACATCTGATTCCATACGATGTTTAAGAACATTCCACAACAAATTTCTGTTGTGATTTAGGGGTCTATACTTGACAATCATAGCGGGCGTATCTAAATACTTGAAAAATTCAACTTCCGATAAAGGCGTGCCTTTTTTGTGCATCAATTCCATATGATACCAAAGCGTATGAATACCACCCCGGTCTATAGCATCCTTACAAGTAATGTTATAAGCTTTAGGATCTAAAGTCTTTAATATATGGCTGGTAAGATTAGACTTGATGAAATGGAACAACAATGCAGTTCTTTGCTCATCATTCAAAAACACCTTCGACATAGAACCTTTAGCTTGTGCACCTAGAATTTCTTGTGCCGCTTGTGAAAATAACTTTTCAATTTTACCATTATCACACCGTTTACCAAACAGCTTGGCTTTCACCTTATCGGAAAAGTAGAAATCATTTCTATTGTGTTTGATGTTGTCCTTAAGATCATTTAATATGGCTTCTAAGCTTTGAGGTCTACTTGCGTTGTTACCACTTCCAGTATCCATGCTAAAGGATCGTTCTAAATATTCATTATCCGCTGGTAGGGATATCACTGCTGTTTTCAAATCTTCTTTTTCATTTAACGCTTCTAAGCTGCTCGCACGTGAGCCTTCTGAGAACCGTACAAACCTGTCGAGTAATTGTGAAAAATAGGACTTTTGGGTGTTCTGGGAGGTCTCATTGCGTTTTAACAAGCTGATATAAACATAATCATAATCATAATCTTTATCTTCATCTCGGGCTTTTGTTTCCTTTCTAGTATTCGCTAATAAATAACGTTCGAAAGAAGGATTCACAACATTTGCGTCTTGCGTTTGTGCGCCAATTCTCAGGCATTTTTTGTCTTGCTGCAATTGTTTTTCATTAAAAGCCACATAAGGCACGTTGTTACGCTTAAGAGGATTGTAATCAAATAGTCCCAACATGCTGCAGAAAAAGGCATTTAATTTATTATCGGGATGGGTAATATCCCATAAAGCACTCGGCGCAGTGGTATTTTGTTGTAAATTCGCTTGTACACCCGTAGAAGTTCGGTCGCCTTCTTTTGGCAGAACGTTCTTTGCAATAAAATCATGAATATTGGAGTCATTTTCAAATAATTTTATAAACAGACCATCTAAAGGAGAGTTGTTTTTTCTTCTCTTACTTAACAGCTCATATTTCGCAATAGTATCAGCAGCTTCATGGAGCTGGGTATAAAGCGATTTATAATCATTTTCAGTGTTCGGTGTATCTGACAAGTGTTCTATAATATATAGAAGATTGACCATAGTGCCATATTCTTTACTCTTAATACTGCGAATGGGGTTTTGTTTTAAATATTTCTTTATTTCTAACAAATATCGAAAAGTGGCTTCCTGATGTATATCGATGTTCATAATTTAAACTATTGCATAAGTAATTAAAGTAAAGAACATGATATATGACAGACATAGTTATTCAACTTGTTAATAACGAGTGATCATAAATACCAGATAAATGGCGCAAATTCCGTGTCCTTCCAGTGAGCAATTGCTTTGCTAGCTTTAAAACATACGCTAGCTAATACACGCTTTCCTGGTAGAATGGCTCGCCAAGAAGTAGCAAATGATAATTTTTGTGACCGCAGCCCCAGAGCGTATAGAGCTGACTCAGACTAAAAAAGCAGAACTGATCTCTCGTATAAAAAGTAATCACCTTACCGAAGATGATAGCAATGTTCTTGTTGGGCTAATTGAATTTAACTGCTGGTTACAAAAATGCATTGTTGAAAAAAAATATTTCCATCCATAAACTGCGACATGCTTTTGGGGGAACATCAGAAATAAAACCTCAAAAAATCCAGCAAAGCCAAAAGATCCAATTAACCCTTTGTCGCCTGAGAATAAACGCGCAGTCTCTAAAAATCAGAGTCGCTTGAGTGCAGATAATTACACTGAAATTGAAACAGTTAATGTCGAGTACACCGAATATAAAACTGGACAAGAATGTCCTGCACTTTACAGTGGTAGATTATGGCCTGTCTCTCCAGGTAATATTGTTAAACCAATTAAAAAACGTTGGGAATACCTTTGCCTGATAGAACTCAGTGGACATTAGTTGAAGAAGCGGCAGATTCAATCCATTCCATATTGCATTATCTAGAAAATTCAGCTGCTCATAGCACCACGATAGACTGGAAGCCATCCTGGATGGAAATTTAAAGCCTCCTGTTTGCCTAACGCTAAAATATGAGGCTTTAATATTTGGTTGAAATAGGCTGAAATAATAATATCAGGTTCATATTTTTCAATCAATTGTGTGCCCTTCTCATTATTAACATCAAGTTTTTTCGCAAGAAGGTCTTTCAGAAGGAGAAGAATGATTGAAGCAGTTATGCTGTATAAAATATAACGTTTGTTGTTGGACGCTTTTACTATGAGGGAAAAATGTATGGCTCGCTCGAACAACAATATGATCCGTCATGTCAGATAATTTGCTACGCTCAACAGAAACCTTCCCATCATGTGAGCCAGGGATAAAAAATGCACAAAAAGGGTCAATATTCAGGTCACCTGAAATAACGCCCACAGAGTAGTTTACTTTGCCAAATAAATGCTCAAACTCTTTTTGATTCGTAATAAGTTGTTGGCCTGCTGGTCCATATATCTTTTGATATAGCCAGTTACCTTTCAGTAAATCAGCAATTTCGCTCCCCTGGTTTGGTGGCGCTAATTGAACAACGCGTCCTAATCTTTTATATTGATATTTATGTAATAAAGCTCTTAATAGTAGACCACCTAATGAATATCCAACAAAATGAATAGGCTTGTCTATAATCACTTGCGCTTCTATTTTTTGATGAATAATATCAATCAGCTCTTCAATACAATGCTGTGAAGAAGGATAATCAATGGCGATCACCTCATACCCTTGCTCAGACAGGAATGCTGTCAATTTTCGCATGTGATGACTTGAGCGTAATATACCATGCAAAATGACAATATAATCTGTTGATTGATCGGTCATAATATCCCTAAAATCTTTGCTAACCGTATTATCCTGATACAAAAACAAATTGATTATACCAATTTATTAAGTATTTGTGACGTACAGATAATTTTGTATCAATACGACCCCATACGCTCATGAAGTCTATCTAAATCCACAGTGTTTTTTGTATTTCCTTAAATTGCTATATCCTTACTCTATTGAGAGCAAAAACAAGAAAAACAACAGTCTTTTAGGTTAGGTTTTCTTTTTAGGATTCATGGTCGCGTTTTTAATCACATTTAAATTGTTGCCATTGTTTTATCATCTTCATAAGAATTTACTCACAATTTAAAAAACGCTTTTTTTTCTTTGCTGCCAAACTAAATGATAATATCTTATACGCTAGCTTTGCAACCAAAAAATCACACGCATGCAGGCCATCTTTGGGGGCTAGCTCACAAATATCAGCACCGATAAAGTGACTTATACTTGAAGCTTTATCTATAATCTGCATAACATCATCCCAAAAAAGACCACCTGGTTCAGGTGTCCCTGTAGCTGGCATCAAGCTTGAATCAAACCCATCAACGTCAAAAGAAAGATAAACTGTCTTATTCCGTATATAAGCTTCAAATGCCTTATAATCCCAGGTAGACTTATCTTTAGCCCAGTAGATTTTAATTCGATCTAAATTTGCTTCAAGAAATGGTACTTCTTCCTGTGAAATATTACGAATCCCAAAAGAAACTAATGAGACATTTGTATTATCTAAGCATCTTCTTAGTGCTGCTGCATGCGAATAATGTACCCCATCGTATCCATCTCTAAGATCTGCATGAGCATCAAAATGTAAAATAGTAATCGCTTCATGATGCATTGAAAGTTCTGCGATAATGCCTGCAGTTATAGTATGCTCTCCGCCTAAAAATAAAGGAAATTTTTTGGCAGAAACAACATCCCGTGTAATTTTTTTTAAGTGAGAAATTGCCTGATTTAAATCTTGTGGGATATCAGGATATTCAAGCGTCGCAATACCATATTCACGATATATTTCATGCCACCACTGTTCATCAAATAGCTCAACTTGATGAGAAGCCTGAATAACGGCCTCGGGCCCATGAGCGGTACCCGCTCCATAGGAGACGCTTGCCTCCAAGCCATAGGGTATAATGTAAGCTGTAGCTTGTTCTGATGTGTGGCTGACATCAGAACCTTTTAATCCCAAAAACCCTTCATTAGGCGACATAAATTTAAACATTGTTATACGACTTCTTCTTTAAATATTTGACTAAAATGCTTGCGTGTTCTATTTTTCCAGTGTCCGCGATGATAAGCATCACTGGCTAATAACGGAAGAACACTGGTTGCTTCGGCATAGACCATTTGCTCTTGAGTTGTATCTACTTTACCCCAAGAGCAAGCTTCTTTTAAGGTAGAGCTTGAGCAAGCACCATCTCTTACATCAGCCACAGTGATTTGCACGGCATATTTATGCATATCGACTTGATGCCCTAGTATTTCTGCACAAACAACTGTGTCTTGTGCGAAATTTTTTGGCGTACCACCGCCAATCATCAATAAACCACTTGTGCCACCTTTGATCTTAATCTGGGTCAACTCATGAAAATCTTTAACAGAATCAATAGATAGGTATTGGCCAGGGTTTTGTGCTTGATGTAAAACTAGACCAAAACCTGCACTGCAATCAGAGAAAGCGGGACAAAAAATGGGAACATCATTTTGATAGCATAACTCGATTAAAGAACCTGATTTTTTCGCATTCCCCTGGGCTAAATATGCCCCCATTGCTTGAATAAATTCACGTGAGCTATAGGGACGTTTTTCTAGATTATCTGCAATTTCTTTAATAGTCGCATCACAAGCTTTGAGATCATCTTCATTGATGAATGTATCATAAATGCGATCTATATAGTGTTCTCGAAGTAATCGATCATCTATATCTAAGCGACCTTGGTAATGCTTAAAACCCAATGCTTCAAAAAAATCCATATCAACAACTGCCGCACCAGTGGCAACAACAGCATCCACCATATTATATTTAATCAAATCAGAATATAGCTGCATACAGCCTGCGGCTGAGGTACTACCTGCAATCGTTAGGATAATAAAACAATCTGGATCTTTAATCATGTCATTAAAAATGCTAGTTGCTCTCGATAAATCTCTGGATGTAAAAGACATGTTTGCCATACTGTCAATGATAGGTCTTGCATCATAACTTGTTATATTTATATGCTCGATTGTCTTGTTTAGTAATTCATTTTTTTTCATTTAATCATCTCACACTGCAATAGTATTTTTATTTTCTGCTGTATTTTGATTATACATAGACAGCATTGGTTCGTCTTCAAGTTCAATTTGTTCATTCGAATAAAAGCCATTAAAGTTGGTTCGCATAGTTATGCCATAAGCACCTAATTGTCCGATTTCAATGTAATCTCCCATAGCAACATCATTAGGTAGGAAAAATGGCCCTTCCATTGTATCAAGGGAGTCACAGGTTGGCCCAAAAAAAGAAAAAGGCGCATTAGTCGTTTCAACTATTTTGTGCCCACGAAATAGTCTGGTTGGGAAAACAAATCGTGGCCGGCAAGCATCGAATAAAGAGCCATAGGTACCATCATTTATATATAAATGATGATCTTTTCGAAGTTCTACTTTAACCAAAGCACTACCACTTTCGGCCACTAAAGCCCTACCAGGTTCACACAGTTTTTCAGAATCCTGAAAGCCGAAAGACTTAATGGATTTATTAATTTCGTTTATGTAACTGTCAAGCGGGGGTGGATGCAAACCAGGATAAATAGAGGGAAAGCCACCACCTATATCAATTATATCCGTAAACGTTTCAGCCTGTTTTAGAATGGTAGAAACAATTTTTAATGCGCAGTTATATGCGTCTGGATGCATACACTGAGATCCTACATGAAAACATATTCCTAATTTATAGGCCTTTCCCCTGACCGCTTTAATAAGTTGCACAGCTTTTTCTATGGCAACGCCAAACTTACTGGATAACTCCATTTTAGAATAGTTATTGGGTATATTGAGACGAACAAAAAGATTCAGATCTTTCGCATTGTGCGTTGCTTCCATAATCTTCTCAAGCTCATCAAAACTATCTAGAGCATAGTTTTTTATAAAGTATCTAAAATAAGATTCTCGGATGCTAGTAAGATTTTTGACAGGATGCATGAAATACATTTCTGCATTAGGCATGATGTCGTGCACGAGCGTTATTTCATTTAGAGAAGCCACATCAAAACTTTTAATTCCAGCGTTGATAAGAGTCTTAAGTACAAATGGATGTGGATTAGCCTTAACAGCGTAAAGTACTTTGCCATTAAAGTTGGCATTGAACCAGCTTGCGGCGGTATGTAAGGGTTTTTGTCTAAAGCAGTAAACAGGATGTTCTGGTTGATGTTGCGCTAAGTAGTTAGGAAGGTTTTGATATTTATCACAATTAATCGTCATCATGTTTGTACAATTCCTATGTCAATTTTAATGACAAACATACTCGCAGTTTGATTATTACAGATAAGGTTGGGATTAAAAGCGGCCATTTTGTTTCTCCAAATATAAATAACAGTATTGTGACTAATTAGATGAGTTTATACTACTACTGTTTACAATTGTAAATAGGCTCGCTGATTTTTCTTTTACAAACGAGGTCAAAATAATAACATAACCATAGCCTGCTAAATCATGTACTTAGCAGGCCAACTATGAGGTGGCATATTAAATATACTTTTATAAATTCACATAGCTTGAATTTATATCTAGCATAGTATTAGCTACCATTTAAGCTTAGGAAAATCTATGTAGTCAGCAATAATTGTGTTTACAACTGGATGAAAATGTTTATCAATTTCTAAATAGATTGATACACATTTAGGAGATAAAATTTTGAAGGAAATTAACCACGTTGTCTCCAAGCGCTTTAGTATAGTAGCCACCCTCTTGACAAATTAGCGTTGGGATTTTTAGTTGAGCTAAGGGCTTGGAAATAGTAAAGTAGTCTTCGGTTGTTAAACCACATACTCCAATTGGGTCTGCTTCGTAAGTGTCGAAACCCATCGATATAATCAAATAATCTGGTTCAAAGTTTTTAATATTAGGAATTATTTCCTTATTTAAAATTTGCATATATTTTTTAATGTGACATTCATTAGGTAATATTATATTACAATTAAATCCTCTGCCTTTTCCCTTACCCGTTTCTGTTTGATACCCTGAAAAATAGGGAAAATAGCTTTTGGGATCACCATGCAAAGAAATGAAATAAATCTGATTTGTATTATAAAATAGATCTTGAGTACCATTACCATGATGAAAATCTAAATCTAAAATTACAACTCGACCATGTTTTTTTAGATGATTTGCAGCAATAGCGGCATTGTTCAGATAACAATAGCCGCCATATGTATCCTTAGAAGCATGATGTCCGGGTGGGCGACTTAAAGCGTACGCGACATTAGATTTTCTTTTGAGCAAATGGTCAGCTGCTGCAAAGCTTGAAGCGGCGCTCCATGCTGCAGCTAGCCAAGTTTGATTGTTAAGAGGCGTTCCTGAGTCAAAGCAATAAAAACCAGAATGATATATATTATTAGGGTCAGGTTTTGCAACCATTCTTTGTGGAAAAACACTGGGATAAAATGTTTCACCTTCAGGCAGAAGCGAAGCCGTATTATACAATGTAATTAATTGGTAATTGTGCGTTGCTCTAATCAGGCCTAAAGGAATTTTTTTGGGCTCAATTATATTAAAGTCAGCTTTCAGGTTTTTTAAAGATTTGTAAATTTCTTCTGCCCTGCGAGTTGTTTCAGGGTGTTTGATTTTTATACCCAAAGCCCACTCATATTTGGGTTTAAATAGTAGCTGGTTTGTATGGAAAAAACAGTCCATATTTTTTCTCTTGTCTCATTTAATTTATTTAAATATGATCCATTATGATAAATATAGTTGAACTTATCTAGTTTAATTATCCAAAATCAAAAAAATTTTCACACAATATTTGTGCTATAAAATATATTTTTATAATGCTCTATATTTTGGCAGGTAGCAAAAAACAATTTTAAGTATCTAACTATAAATAGACGCCTTAAAAGCTGCAAATAAAAATAGATACAAGCTTAAAATTATAGTTGAACTGTGCTCTAAAGCTAATACAATGTTACTTTGTACTCTTTCGCTTCTTTGCCTCAGAACTCATTCTATTGTTATCGTTTGACGGAAGGTCACTTGATTCTCTTTTCTGGCCTGCTTCTTTTTTAACAGAAGGTGGTACTGGACGAATAGGTTTTTTAGGCTCAGTTTGATTGCGATGAGATGAAAATTGCACAGCTGTTTTGCGGGGAGCATTATTTTGCGGTGGCTTATTTTCAATATTTTCATTTCTTTGGGAAGCACCATCTTTTTCGATACTCAAGCTAGCTTTTCGATGACTTGATAAGCTAGGTCTAGGTAAAGTCGATAGTGCAAGCTCAAGGCTAGATTTTTGTTGCTGTAATTCTTTTATTTCAGCTTGAATTGGTGCTAATTGGGACTGAGCTTTTCTTTTGTTATTAGTTTGTATATCAACTCGTATCAGTAGTCTATCCCTATGTGCGGCAGCTGCTTTAACAGCAGGCTGACTTGAAGATGAATCAGAAACTATTTTTTGCTGTTCTTTCACTTGTGATTTTAGACTACTAGCACCCTCATCAAAAAGATTAATTTGACTGTTTAAATCTTGAGCCTTTTGGTCTAATTCCTTTAAATTCTCGTTTATTATATTTATTTCAGCTTCTTTTAGTTTGATAATAGATGATGAAAATTTCACATCAAATTTTTCATTGTAATAACTTTCACCTATAGCCATCTCCACTATCGTATTTATAATTTTTTGACTCTCAATAGCCTCACTGGGGTTGCTGCTTGAGCCAAAATTCAAAGCATGTTGTAAAGCTGGGCCAATACAAGTGGCGCATTGTGAAGGACCCATTTTATTTGAAGCTTGATGGTTACTAACTTTTTGACCAAGGTGAATAAAAGAATATATAATTTCTGCGGCTTCTACTTTTTTGGGATCATTACTTCTGGCCAGTGTGCTGATAAATCTTTGTAAAGCGGTAGCACAGTTTTTTAAATAATTTGGCTCACCTTTGTTTGTGTTTATGACCTCATGTAGATCCTGGTAGTCTGAGCTCGATAAATATTCAAGTTTTTCATCTTTGAGTGCCTTATCAGTCAGCGAACGTTTAAATGCAACGACAAAGTCATGAATTGAATAATCTTCACTGACAACAGGCTGATCGCTTGCTAATTTTGAGATAAGAGCATCAACTCTTGTTTTTTCCCCAGAAATCCTTAAAACGCCTTCCTCATTAAGTTTATTGGGATTCTGAGCAATATAATCAAACGTTTTACGAATAACTCTAAGTATACCCGTATTACCTATAGTCTGATTTTCTGGCCTCGAAGCGGGTAGTACATTTTTCGATTTCAGTATTGATTTCAACTTTGATTTTTTAAATGAAGGCATATAAACCCCTTAATTAAGTGATGATACACACAAATTTTGTGCTATACCCGCTAGTATATTTTAGTCTATATCACCATAGTGTTGGTTATCAAGCTTATTGCAGTTTATATAAAAGTCGAACATTTATTAACAGTAGTACACTCGTACTACAACGAATCTAAAAATTAACCCGCTAATATGTAAATTTAAGAGCAAAATTATGCTTAGCATATGCATGATCAGTGATTATTCCAGGTATCTCTACTGTTGGTTGTATAACATTGCTAATTTCAGCTAGATTGTTCTATCTACAATATCAATTAGATTTAGGAATATAATGAAACGTTTATCTTTAAGCTTTTGTATAATTTTACTATTTCAAATATTTTCATCCTCTGTAGCTTGGTGTGCCAGCCATTCGCCTATTGGCACTTGGGTCACAATTGATGATAAAACTAATCGTCCTCGTTCTGAGGTTAAGATATGGGAATCATATGGAAAACTATACGGAAAAGTCATCAAAGTTTATCCAATGCCAGGCGATAAAGGTATTTGTTCGAAATGCCCAGGCGCCTTTAAAAACAAACCTATAAAAGGTCTTAATATTTTATGGGGGCTAAAGTCTTCAGGTGGTAATGTTTGGTCTGGTGGGGAAATTTTAGATCCGAAGAGTGGAAAAATTTATAATCTGAAAATCACAGTAGCAGAAAATGGCAGAACACTTGATGTGAGAGGTTTTGTTGGAATTTCACTTTTAGGTCGTACTCAAGTCTGGCGCCGAAAATAAATAATACTAGTGTGAAATATATACAGAGAGCTAAACTTAATACGTTTAACTCTCTGTAAGTTAAATATTAATTGACATGTATAAACCAACCTAACCAGCCTCTGAATGCAACAGACCAAAGTCCCTGGTCATTAATAGTCATCTGTTAGATAAATCTAACAGTGTTATAACGTATCAAAGACCAAGTTATTATTGAACCTTGGAATTATTCTAGTATATTATTGCTCCACTTTTAATCATAACGGAGTAAGTAATGGGAAAATTGAACCTACAAGGGTCAAAGTTTAGTAGTGACCTTCTGTTTGAAATTAATGATAAATTAAAAAACTTTAAATTTAAAAATCCATATGAATTTATGCATGTCGCGGATGTCTTGCGTTTAGTCACTGAGCTTTATCTTGGAAGGGTAAATAAAAAGCCAAAAGTACAGTTAAAAAAAATCTATTCTTTTAACCAAATTAGTGAACAACTTCAAAAAAACATTGAAGCGCTTTTAGAACACCTTGCCGAGCCTGAAAACTATATCAGTTTAGATTATGTCTTTAACACCTAGTTTAGAAGAGTCGACTACCAACATGGGGTTAATTAATATGCTAGGCGGTTTAAACTGATATAATGAGATCATTAACCTATTATCAAAATACCCTTGCATATCATATTGCTGGAATATTGCAGGCGAGATTAAAGGATGTATAACGGATAAAAATAATTATCAATGGCAGTTTACTATAACGTATCAAGACGATCCAAGTAATTCTAGGAGCCTCATACTAACACAAGTTAAAAATGATTAATTGATTTCTTTGAGCCAGTCTTTCTCATCTAAAGTTATTTCTGTAGACAGTATCATTATCACAAATGTACAAGATAGTAGTTTTATTCCTGTGAATGAATTTCAATTAGCGCTAAGTAGTTTTGCGGATATTTTTCGTGCTGACATTCAAAGAATAGCCGAAAAGCTCATGTTGAACGCTTACTGCTGTGTTTCGGGTCAAGAATATTTATTTAAAAATATTTATAATGTTTATGGACAGAATCTGCCCCCTCGTGACCGGTTTCCAGAACTCATTAAAAGTGCACAACTCGAATACGATCGTTATTGTGCCGAAGAGGTTGAACCAAAGATGAATCAGCTTCTTGAAAATTTTGATTTGTCTGATTCGGATGAAAAACAAGAATTATCAACGGCTGGAGGTCTATTTAATCAATTTTTAGGGGGCTTGAATCATTTTAGGCGTAGTCACCGAAATGTTCACACTAACAGCCGCAGCACAACATCATTCAGCGAGGTTGAAACCCCGCCAAATTCCCCAAGACCAAATTAATTCTTTCGCCACCACATATAATGGTAATCGGAAATATATTTTGTAGAATGCGCTTAATGCTATGACATTCGAATACTTCAAGTGCCACATCAGTTTTTATTTGGCACTTGTTTAATTTTATTTGTTGTTGTGTTTCAAATGGCAGTGCAAAGAGCGCCTCGTCGCTTTTACTTTCGAACTTGTTTTTTTTTCGCTTCTGAATCTTTCAAACGGAGTATTGGCGTTTTAAAGAAAGACATGGTATTAAACTTTAACCTCAGAAAAATTTATATGTCCGATTTTACGGTTGGGTCTTGGAGTTTTGTTGTAATGATATATTTTTGCATGAGGCTCATTGAGTAGGTCTTGATATAGGGCAAAGTCACCAATAATATTAAACATTGTTGTCTGAATATGACTGGTGGTTGCGCCCAAAGGTAAGCCCACACAAGCACGTAAGTGATTTTCAAACTGGCTACAAACAGATGCATCTAAAGTCCAATGTCCTGAATTATGCACTCTGGGAGAAATTTCATTAATGACCAGTTTTTCATTAACTGAAAAATATTCAACCGCAAAAATGCCAATATAGTCGCATTGTTCTGCAATCATTTGATTAATGAAATTTGCTTGCTTTTGTACAATAGGATTTACGATATTTTTGGATTGGACTAAAATGCCATCTTGATGGGTATTCTCACATACATCATAAGAGCTAAAATTACCCATTTTATCTCGAACACTAATCAAGGAGTACTCTTTATCAAAAGAGATAAACTTTTCAGCGATATATTGCTCAAGGTCCTGCTGCTGTGAAACTTGCGCCAGCTCATCGCTATTTTTGATTAGTATTAAGCCTTTACCATCATAGCTATTTAAACGTTTTTTGAGAATAAATGGAAAACCCAGCTTATCTTTTACAGCATTAATATCATCAACACTCTCAAATTGGACATAGTCATTTGCTGGCAGCCCTAATTCTTCTTGTAATAATTTCTCAGACAGCCGATCTCGCCCAACCCTAAGTAACTTGGCGCTTCCAGAATAAGGTGAGAACTGCTCTATCACTTCAATCTCATGTAATGGTATATGCTCATAATCAACGACTACGGTATCAACACTTTGGCAAAATGATAGTAAAGAACTATTCGTGGAATCATAGCGCGGACCTAATTCTGATATTGCAGAAGAGTTTGAATCAGCCCAAAACTTAAAGTGAAACCCAAGGCGAATACCTTCCAATGCCATGAGTTTTGCTAACTGGCCACCACCTATAATACCAATAGTCTTAGTCGAAGGTAGCATGGTGCAACACCTCTTCGGTTTGTTTTTTTCTGAAAGATTCTAAATTAGCAAGAATCTGACTATCTGTCAGTGACAATATAGATGCTGCTAAAATAGCGCCATTAATAGCGCCGGATTTACCAATAGACATTGTTGCGACACAAATGCCTTTTGGCATTTGGGCAATGGAAAAGAGAGAGTCAAGACCATTTAAGTTCTGGCTCTTGATTGGAACACCAATGACAGGTAATGAAGACTTAGCAGCTATCATCCCGGGTAAGTGGGCTGCCCCACCCGCCCCGGCAATAATTATTTTTGTGCCATTATTTCGAGCTTGTTCGGCAAATTGAAACATCTTATCTGGAGTTCGATGAGCGGAAACCACTTCACAATTGTACTCAATTTCCAGTATTTCAAGTGTTTCTTTACAATACTTCATGGTTTCCCAGTCACTCCGAGACCCCATAATAACAGCTACTTTTGCATGCATATTTTAAACCTGACGCTTAATCAAAATAATAAGCGTCTATTATTAATTTTTTTGCTAATTAAAACAAATTTAAATTTTAATAATTCTAACGTAATACCTACCATAACACCAAAGCCATCTTTGTATATTCACGTTTAAAGCACTTAGATATTCAACCAAATGTTGTTCAAAATATATAGAACAGATTAATACTTTGTCAACAGTATGGAAATTTTGAAGTTAAAACTTCCCCTTGCTTGGTAATAAGATTTCCCCAATCAGTTTGTTAGTGAGATTACATTTTTGATATTTTCCATTTTTTAGCCATAACGAAACTGAGAATCGCCAGTGTATATAGCAATAGAGGACTAGGCTCTGGCACTTCTACAACAAAATCACCAAGAGATGGGGTTAGTGTTAGATTTATATCCCAATGATGAGAACTAATATCTGCAGATTGAATCCAAGCGGAGGCCCCATACTCGTTTTCGTCTTTCGCATTGGCCCCTTCCCCATATTGAAAAACATAGTCACCTACAAAACTATCAAAGTCATATGAAGTGCCCGCAATGTCAATAGTGCCTAAGATATTCGTAAAAAAGTCCATTGTACTTGGGTTATAAGGAGCACCATCCTCTTGTTTGTAAGGACTCCATGAATCCTGGAACCCTGAGAATGTTAGATTAACATCTGCATTTGTGTTTTGAGGATTAATAGCTGTTGAGCTTAAAACTGCATACCAATTAGCATTATCAGCATCATCATTATATAAAGTAAAAGTACCCTCCATAGAAAAATAATTGGAACAGTTTCCGCCAACAAGATCTGAGTTCGTCCATAAGCCATGAGGGGAGCCTGCGCAGTTAACATCTAAAGTATTAGTCACATCAAAAATTATTGAAGCGTGCGAAGAAAACGAAATAAAGCCGAATAAAAGTAAAGCTACTGATTTTGCGTGGTGTTTCATATTCAATCCTTGGCTTGCAGGTGGTTTATTAAATTATCTGCATCTTACGTGCCAATTAATTGAACTATATAAATCATATGGTTACACGGAAAAAATATAACCGTGTAAAAAAGACTGACATTTTTTTAAAGGGATATAGTTAACTCAAAAAATGTTTAATTAAGATCAGAAGGTTGAGTCAATTATCGGTACTATTCGTGTTGGATTAATCTCTTCATGCGAATAATAATAATGATGCTTAATATGCTCGAAATTTGTGGTGCCATTTATAGCAGGCATTGCATACAAACGTTTTGCATATTGATATAAATATTTAAAATCAACAAGTGGTTTTTTTGAGCATTTAAAATGGTGATAATAGACCAGGTCAAAGCGTAACAATGTTGGTATTAATCTAATATCGGCTTCCGTCAATTCTGAACCTACCAAATACTCGTTATTTGAAAGGTGGCCATCCAATTTCTCTAATACTTTAAATAGGTTGGAGCATGCTTGCTCATATGCTGCCTGGCTTTTAGCAAAACCACATCGATATACCCCGTTGTTGAGATTTTCATAAATATAATCATTCCATACATCGATTTCTTCTTGTAATGCTTGAGGATAATAATTTTCAGTGTTGCTGGTAATATTATTAAAAGCAACATTAAAAATACGAATAATATCTGAAGATTCATTATTAACAATTTGCTTAGATTGTTTGTCCCACAATACCGGCACTGTTACGCTCGTTGATATTTTTGGATCTGACAAAGTATAAACTTGTGATAAGTGATCAAAATCAAATAAGTCATCGCCTGTCGTTCCAATAAAGTCTTTACCGAAAGCCCAGCCCTTTTCTAACATATAAGGATGAACTACGCTTACGCTAATATGCTCTTGCAGAGATTTTAACTTTCTCATGATTAGCGTGCGATGCGCCCAAGGACAAGCGTAACTCACATATAGATGATACCGGTTGGATTCTGGTTTAAAAACAGGCTGTTCACTTGCAATTTGGTTCCTAAAGCTGCGGGGTATCCTGTCATAAGCCCCACCCTTATCTGAACGTATTATGCTCATTTTGGTCCATTTGCCATCTACTAACCTTCCCATTGATGTATCTCCAGATTAAGGTTTTACAGCAGTAACTTTGACTTTTTCAATGCCACCATTTTTAGAATCGTATTGATGGGTAAAATGTAAAACATGCACAAATGCTAAAGAAAAAATTCAAATTGCCCATCTTGTTTTACAGCTTATCTAATTCAAGATTCATTCGGCTTGTTGTCTCTATTAGAGATTTTATTACCTGATTAAAATGGTCTGAAATATGCTCATTTATAAGCTGGTTATCATTCGTAAAAGCATTCAACCCCTGCCCGACGGCTAGTTGATTTGGGATAACAAAACAACCTATATTTGACATAATTTGACGGATGTGATTCAAACCTCTCAAACCGCCTAGCTGACCAGGAGAGGTGCTCACTAGGGCGACTACTTTCCCAGCAAATACAGATAAATCACCACCGCCATCAGATGACCTGCTCAACCAATCAATTGTGTTTTTTAATAATGCTGAAACAGAGCTATTATACTCCGGAGAAGCAATTAAAAATCCCTGACAATGATCAAAGTGTTGCTTTAAACTAGTCGCATTCTCAGGATATGGATTATTCATTTCATAATCACCGTCATATAAAGGTAAATTATAATCAAGTAAATCAATAAATTGTGCTTCAACACCCGCCTCGCGACAAAGCTTAGCACCTAATCGAGCAAGCTTTTTATTGAGTGAATCTTTGCGGGCACTACCCGCAAAAGTTAATATTTTTATCGGACTCGACATAACCACCCCAATTTTATGAAATCAATATTTTTTATGGTCTGCAAACATTAAAACAAAATATTGCATTATAAGAATTCAACAGCTCCAGTTTCCACATTATAACGCGCGCCTACTATCGCCAATTGATTGTTGGCAACTAGCTTGTTAACAACACTACTTTTATGCTGAATTTCATGCACAGTTCTGGTTATATTATCCATGGTAACGGCATCAACAAAATCTGAATCTTTTGAGGTTTTGCCTTTAAATTTAGCTTTAACATTATCTACGGAAGGTTTTAATTGTGCTAAAGTCGCTGTTAAGAGCCCAAGACTCACATCGTCACATATACCTTTGATCGCACCACATTCTGTGTGCCCTAACACAACAATGAGTTTTGCGCCTGCCACAGCTGTTGCAAATTCTAAACTACCCAGCATTTCTGTTGTCACAAAGTTACCTGCTATGCGGCCAACGAACAAATCCCCTATATTGGTATCAAAAACAACTTCAGGCGGCACCCTTGAATCAAGACAGCTAATAATTGCGGCGAAAGGATATTGAGCTAATGCTTTTTTCTTGACTTGGTCAAGGTAATCTCTGTTTAGCATTTTGTCAGAAAGAAATCGATTATTTCCTTCTTTTAATTTTTCGATAGCTTGTTCAGGCGTCATGTTTTTTTGGCTTTCAGCTGTCATGACTTCGGTAGATGCCACCACTGAGCCAGAACTCAACAAAACAAGCATTAACAGAAAAGAAAATATGGTATTCATGTTTTTCATTTATTTATCCCTTAAAAATTAATATGCAATTGGCACGTTAATGATCCTTTCAGAACAACTTAAAGCAAACTATTTCGATGTAAACCTCATGGATAATCTTATTTTTTTGCTAAATTTAGTATTGTCGGTTATTGACTCCTACTTATTATGCTTGCCTTAAATATCTGTTGAATATTCTCATTAGAACTAATTTTAAGGTATTGTAATTTGATACATAACTTCATTTCTTCTTAAGAAAGGTAAAGTCCAGGGCGGATTATAAAAAGCCGTTTTATGGGGTTTTTGAACCAACAACCCTTCACTCTCAACGTAGTTATTTAGTATTTTTAAATGCTTATTTATATTGCCATCTGAGTTAAGCCCTGAAAAAGTAATGGCGACAAACTTATTAGAAGGCTCTACTTTTAGAATGACACGTTCATCATTTGGTTTGGGTATATTTCTCAAATTGTATTCTTGAGGCATATAAAATCTAACCGTCCATTCATTTTTATTTATACCCACTTGATCCACAGGTGCTGTCATGGCTATTTTCTGATTTACCTTTTGACCTTCTACCGGCGCGGTCATGGATATTTCTTTCTGGGTTTTATTATTACCAAAAATATAATCTGCAATTAGCTTGAAACCTTCATTTAAAGCCTCTTTACGTTCGCCAGAAACCGTTACTTCAGCAACCAGCAGCTCAGGATAAAGGCGGTGCTCTATTGCCCCTTTTTGCTTAATAACTTGATAAGGTGGATTTTCAACATGACTACCAAACAATTGACACCCCATTAACATTAAGAAAAAAACAGCCAGCATAATACAGCTTAATATTTTTTTCATTTTGGCCTCTTTATTATAAAAATTAGCTTAGCACCTAAGTTGACACACAATTAGTCAATTATAATTTATTAACTGCTAACACAATACTGTGTTTTTAACTTGATACCATCTCCTGATTTGTTGCGGCCTTATTGAGCCTGTCCATGATGGCTAACCAGTTTTCGCTATTCGGCGGCTTCTGACAAACAATGACATCTGCGCTACTTTTATTTGCGCGATGTAGCATATTATACAGCTGGGACGCGTATATCCTTGAGTCAATTGATAATGTATGCCAATTTTTAAACTTTAACTTACTGTAACCAAAGCCTATCACTTTGTATCGACTGCTCAAAAAGGTCATTTTCTCATTAATGTCTTGTGAGTCCACTATAAACATAGGCTTATCCGGCGCATAATGCGATTTATCTCTGCCTGGCGAGGGAATAGAAGACGGACCTTGTAATAAGCGAATAGATGGATCTAAAACATTTGTAATCATTGATGGGGTAATAAGACCATGTCGTAATATTTTAGCTGTATTGTCTGTGAGATGTAGGATTGTAGACTCTATCCCTACATTTGAAATGCCGCCATCAATCACACCATCAATTTTCTGTTCAAAGGATTCAAAGACATGATCTGCACACGTGGGACTAATCTTCCCAAATGGATTAGCAGAAGGTCCGACAAGCCCTTGATCAAAATGTTGTAGACACGACAATGCTAACTTATTAAAAGGTACTCTAAGAGCTACAGTAGAATGACCAGAAGTAATAATATCTGGCACAATCTCGGACTTGTCTAAAACAATTGTTAGTGGCCCAGGCCAAAAAGCCTGCGCAAGTACCCAATAGTGAGATGGTATATTTTTGGCAAGTAATTTTGCTTTATCTGGATTATCAATATGCACAATTAAAGGGCTAGAAATGGGTCTTGATTTAACTTCATAAACTTTCTGAACTGCATTAACATTTGAGGCATCCGCTCCCATGCCGTATACAGTCTCTGTAGGGAAAGCTATCACTTTTCCTGATTTGAGATCTGCGACGGCGTCGTCAAGTGTCTTAGCATTGTAAATTTTGAATGGCATACATCACTAGCCTCTTATTAATAATTTTGTCATTATCTCGAATCAAGACCATAATTAATAATTTATTTTTATGCTTGTTTATATCACCTTAATGTTATGTATAATTGCATGGAATGGGCAAAAATAACCAGAATAATGCCAGCAGATACAGTAATGTTTGTAAAAGAACGATAGGGGTAGATTTTGGAACGCTGAAATTTTCCGAATGGGTGATTGATTATATTGATTCTCGTCCTATCAACCAAACTATGAATCCAAGAGATAAATAGACCAACGGTAAAAAAGTACCGATAACTGTCACTTGCCCAGGTAGCTAACATCTTGATGAATCCTTATAATAAACAGTAAGATTGATAAAAGTAAACCTGCTTATATATGGGGCTCTGACATGGGAAAACAAGAAACAACACTAAAGCTATTACCCTCAAGAAAAAAAGCTAGAGATAAAGCGCAATTTTCTAAATATATGGGAAGCCATCATTCTGCAGCCTCAAGTCCATTTTGGTTTGAGCGCTTAAAAGAAGCTAAAGCAAAATTGAGAGTAAAAGCGACTAGAATATCAGACTACCATACTCGCAAAGTAGCAACCTATAACCTATTGTTTAGCGGAAAACGCAACGGTATAACATACACTATGCGTAATCCAATAGACTCCATACATAATTTTGTTTTGAAGTACCTACCACAATACGATATGAATTTGAAAAAAATTCAGTTTTTTACTCAACTATCCGGAATTAACCCTCGATTAGGGCTCACGATAGAACAGCTTATCGCTATGGAATTATTGGGTGGCAGCGTCACAGAACAATGGACGAAAAGATTTATCATTTGGCAAAATGGTGGTTTAAATCCACACTATGGATATGGTAGTTTTGCTTTTGGCTATGGAGAAGCTGGACAGATTAAACGCCTGTCCCAACAAGAGTTATGTGGCAAAGCACCGGATATAGAATCAAAGTTACTACAAGACTGCGAAAGTTTGGGCTTAACATCAATATTGGACGAACACCATGATGATTACAAATATACGCCAAGCGTTGCACCAAACTATTGTTATTCTTGAGTGTAATCGTCATCTCTTTATATTAAGACCTCTGGGATAAAAAACAGCATCTCAGCCAGTAAAAATTATTAAAATCTTATTCTAAACTGTTCAATATATTATATGATGGTAAAAGGATATTTTTTAATAAAATTTTAAGGACTGAAATGCGTTATAAAAATCTTGTGCTGCTGGTTGTCGTCACTTTTTTATCAAACATGACATATGCTAAAACGATACAGTACTGGGCGAGTGCGACTGACCTAAAGAGCAATCGTCTAGTATATCGCGAAAAACACATCGAACAATATAAGAATAATCGTCCTACTTTGTTTGAAGTAGAATATTACAGTCCAACAGGTTATAAATTTGCCACTAAGTCTGTCAAGTTTAGTAACACTGACTATGATCCCGATATTTACCTCAATTATCCACGGATGGGCTATATAGAATATACCAAACGTTTAAGAGGAAATACTTATCGTTTAGGTAATAAATCTATGAATGCAAAAAATATTTCTGCTAAAGATATTAGGGTTTCAGGTATCCCAGTCGTGGATAATGGATTTGACCTGTTTATTAAAGATAACATAAACAAACTGAGACAAAGACAAACCCTCCATATTGCTTATATTGCTCCGGCTAAATTAGATTATTTTCGATTTAGATTACAACCTATTCAAATTACCCAAAAAACGATTAAAGTTAAAATTGAACCTGATGCCGCCGTGGCACGTTGGCTAACTAAGCCTATTATTGTTGTTTACGATCTTCAAAAAAACAGGATGATAAGCTATACAGGAGTGACCAATATTCCAAAGTCACATAATGAAAATCACAATGTAAGACTGTCCGTGGAATATGATTAAGTTAACACTTTGACAGGTTCCGGTTGCCGGTATAAGTTGTAGTGGTTTAATGATTTTGCCCCCCCTTAGGTGGTATATACTATCGCATACAAGAGGTGTTCAAAATGGCAAGGCGAGTATTTTCAGCAGAATCTAAGACAAGTTCAGCTAGCTTAAGTAGTAGATCAGGGTTATAAAGTTAAAGACGCGTGTCGAACAGTTGGCGTTGGCGTAACGGCAATGGCGTGTTGAGTTAAGCAGCTACGGGAAGAACGGCGAGGTGGAGTCGACCCTTAAAATAGCTGCACCTTCCCTAGCTGACTTTACGTACAAATTGTCTTGGTGACAACATTTTACCTTTGGTCAAAACCGGACATCTCGCTTTGCGTTTACACATAACGTCAAAGTTTAGCGCTTTTTAACCGAGAGCTGAAATTACTAAGCTACTGATTTATAACGAGCATAAAGGTGCGCCCAGGACAGGTTAATTAATTAACTAGATCATGATTCTTCTTAGCAACATTATGTTTTTGTAATTATGTTACTCATTTTTTTTATATGCCGAATAAAAACAAAGGTGAAGCTATCTTCGGCCAAGTTTTGTTTTATCTTTTTGGGCTTTAACTTCTTCTTTAACTTCTACTTTAACTTCTTCTTTAACTTCTTCTTTAACTTCTTCTTTAACTTCT
>TARA_R110002110_G_scaffold117041_1_pt1 | contig 24526 bp, 34 predicted proteins | sample TARA_R110002110 | Tara Oceans TARA_R110002110 (sample SAMEA4397330) | marine metagenome | biome: Polar Biome; feature: [SRF] surface water layer (ENVO:00010504); material: water (ENVO:00002006), including particulate matter (ENVO:01000060) such as... | depth 5 m
TGTTCCATATTCTGCCGACCTACAGTCTGTTACTGAGAAGATACGTTTTCAGCGGTTTTTGTAATATCTTAACTGCATTGTTTACCGAATAAACCCTATATGATACTGTATTGAGCGGTCACTTATAGGTCACTCGTTATGGTCACTCAAAGCAGATACAAGCTCACAAAGAGGTTAATCGACAGCTTCGCCTACTCGGGCGGGACAGATGTTCGATGGGATGAAACTATTCCCGGCTTTGGCGTCCGCATCTATCCATCCGGCAAAAAGGCATTCATTCTCAGATACAGGGCACAAGGCCGCAAGCGCCTGTTGACGCTTGGCAGGTTCGGTGCTGATCTGACGCTTGAGCAGGCACGGGATAAAGCCAAGGCTCACCGTGTCAGTGTCCGCGATGGCAACGACCCGCTGGAAGAAAGAAAGAAGTTCTCGCAAGGCAAAACCTTCAAGGAATTGAGCGAGAAATATATCAGCGACCATGCCAAGCCCCACAAGAAAACATGGAAGACAGACGAGAGCAGGCTTGAACGCCATATCCCTGCGTCTTGGAATAGCCGCCTTGTCGCAACAATCAATCGCGATGATGTAAGCAGCCTTCATTCGAAGATTGGGGCTTCAGCGCCCTATGAGGCCAACCGGACGCTGGACCTTTTGCGCGTCGTATTTGAGAAGGCCCGGAGCTGGTATTTCATTGAAAGCACGGCAGAGAACCCGGCAACCAGTATCAAGAAATATCGGGAGCACAAACGCAAGCGGTTTGTGACGCGGGAAGAACTCCCCAAACTGGCTAAGGCTATCGACAAGGAGCAAAGCATATATGTTCGTTCGGCTCTCTGGCTCTACCTGCTGACCGGTCTTCGCAAGAATGAACTGTTAAGGGTGAAGCGCACGGAGGTTGATCTTTCCCGGCAAATGCTCCGTCTGCCTGATACGAAGTCAGGCGACGAGCAGGAAGTCACATTGAGCGCGGCAGCGATGGCAATCATCAATGCGATACCGCCAGAGGAAAAGAATCCTTACCTACTCCCCGGCAAAATCAAGGGGAAGCACATTGTCAATATCGACAAGGCTTGGCGGCGCGTTCGTGGGGCTGCAGAGATAGACGACCTGCATTTGCATGACCTTCGCCGATCCGTAGGTAGCTGGCTTACGCAAACAGGCGTTGATCTGAATGTTATCAAGTCCGCCCTCCGGCATAGAAACATTGCAACAACGCTGACATATGCCCGCCTGGGCGATGATCCGGCGCGGGCCGCGATGGAGGCTCACGGAGAAAGTATTATGACGGTAGCGGGAAAGCGCACAAAATTAGTTGAGGGCAGCATTGGCTAAATTTAAAGACATACCTGAGCCGCCGGTTCTAGAAGACTGCACCTTATGGGACGCTGTTGTCTGGCTCGCCTATGACCTTAAGCCAATCTCAATAGAATATTACGACGCGGTAAACCGCCCCCTTGTTATGCCGGATACCAAGCAAACGCAATCAGCGCAAAAGGATATATTTAGGAATCTAAAAGCCGGAGTCCTAGAGGCATACGGAGTCAAGCCCCGCGCCCTGCAGAATATCAGTGCACAATCGCAACTAACCAGCGCAATTCAGGCGGCGGACGAAATGATAGAGGACGAATGTATAGATGTGGCGGTCGCAATACCGGCTGATTTCTGGAACTTCAATTCAATTGACTGGCGGCGCGGTGCTTGTTGGAAAAACAGAATTATCAAGATCGAGGTCGACAAGCCTTTCTACACGCCATTATCAGAGATTGGTAAGGGGAAGCACCCCCCCGAACAGGATGGAGCGCCGACCGTAAAAGTAAAAAAGCCCGTCAGTCGCGCCGAGACGATCTATACGAACGTGTTTATCAAAACAGAGGCGTTGGCTGATCTTCTGCGAGAACCAGAACCCCCGCGACCACCTATAGATATTGAAAATCTTCCGCCATCATTCGCTAATATACCTAACCTTGACCCCCGCTTGGATGAGAGGCGTGAGTCATCCGTGCACGACGAAATAGGTTCTGGCGCGGAATTTCCGCTCCGTGAGACACCGATAGAGCACGCCAAGGTGAAAAAAGTAGGCCGCCGGTCGGCAGCTACGCAAATATTAGAAAAATACCACGAATTAAAGCAAAGCGGAAAACTACTCGTACCGAAGAACGCGCCTATAAAAGTCTGCTCCCTAAGTGCAGCCGTGGACATCATTATGCCATGGGCTATGGAGATGTACGATGATGCCCCAACAACCAAAAGAGGATACGAGAATATTTTAAGGGGCGCTCACAACGAATTTAAGGCAGAATTTGCGAAAAAACCCACTCAGAAAAGTCGAAATAATACGAAAAAACCCCCCAATAAAAACACGAAAAAACTAAATTAAACTATTGAATTTATTGGTATTTTTTTTCGTAAAAACGATTGATACATTGCGTTCGTTACTGATTAACAGCAATGGAGATCGTTTTGAACGCAATACACCACATGACCCCGGAGAATGCCCCGACCCCTCCCCCCGGAGTGAGCTCGGCTGAATGGCTCCAGTATCTGTATGAATTAATTTCAGAAGATGCTGCGGCTGACTTCAACGGCCAAAAAACACGAACATTGCAGGACAAGAGACAGAAAGGCGGCGGGCCTAAATTCGTGCGCATTTCGAGTAGGTGCGTCAAGTATCGGCGCATTGATCTAATTGAGTACGCCAACGAGAAGCTCCGGCAATCAACGTCTGACACCGGCGAGGCCGCGTAATGAATACCCAGCTTCTCAATAAAAAAGCACCCGAGCAAGGTTTGGACAACGCCGCTCAAGGTGCTTTCTTTTCATCCATTTTACAGGACGGACACAACCATGATGTTACAGAATAAACTCCCCAATAGCAAGTCTTACCCGCACATCGCGGAATGCGATCTAGCCAAGCGGCAGGCGTCGTTAATCGGCCACCGCTACCACGTTTCCCCTTCATATGCCCGAGTCGTTGCACGGGAAGTTTTCGGAGGTGGAGCATGAGCCGTATGTCAGTAACAGCCATCAACAAGGAATATGACGCTCCCACTCCCTTCACCGTACGAGGCCAGACGGCTAAATGCCTGTTGGCGCTTGTCGAGGCCGGGGAGAAAGGGACCACAGCCCTTGAAACATCGTCCTGGGCTTTACGGTTCAGCGCCTATTGCTTCGACCTTCGCCACAATCATGGGCTCTCAATCCGCACGGATCGCGAACCGCATGATGCAGGCTGGCACGGTCGGCACGTTCTGGAAACACCGGTTGAGATTATCGAGATCAAAAGGGGAGGCGCAAATGGGTGAGATAGTCAATTTCCCGCTCAGAGCGCCGACAGCGGCCTCTACGCTCGAATACTATACATGGGAAGCCATTCTGCAAGACCTCCCGCCACGGAGTCGGAAAAGAGCCCTGATAACGGCTTACCGGGGTGGCAAGATGCCCGCCCGCGTCGTTTCGCATTTCATGGAGCAATGGAGGCTGAAGAACGTCTGATGGCAGATTACCCATATATGCCGTTCTGGACAGACGCATACCTTGGCGACACATCCCATCTAAGGACGATAGAGCACGGGGCTTATATGCTCCTGCTCATCGCCTGCTGGCGAACCAAGGATTGCGCCCTGCCGAACGATGACAAATTGCTAGCCCGATATGCCGGGATTGGCGACAAGCAATGGCAGCGGATGAAACCAATAATCTTAAAGTTTTTCGAGGTTGATGAAAATACCATTTCGCAACGCCGTCTGACGAAAGAACGAGTTGCTGTAGAACAGCGTTCAAATCAAGCGCGCAAGGCGGCTAATGCTAAGTGGTTGAAAACTAAAAAAACGGGGGATGCAAGCGCATCCTCCGGGCAATGCTCAAACGATGCCATCCATAACCATAGCCATACCCATACCCATAAAGAAGATATTATAGGGGGCGGCTATGCCTTTGAGGGCGAAACCATCAAACTCAAACCAGCCGATTATCGACGTTGGCAAAAGGCCTATCCAGCTATCCCCGACCTCACGGCAGAACTTACCGGCCTAGACGCTTACTACACACAAGAGGGTGTGAAAGACTGGTTCGTCAGAACGTCGGGGGCACTCACGAAGAAAAATGCTCAGTACCTAGCCGGTAAGAAGACACCAGCCCACAAGATGACGGACGCTGAATATAACGCACGGCAAAATGATCTTGTGACCTCTAATCCGATGGGAGGCCCACAATGACCAGAGACATTCGCGAACGGCTGGCAGAACACGGTATCAGGCTCAAGGACTATGCGGCGGGCGAGCATGTCACGACCTGCCCTGAATGCAGCCATGCCCGGAAAAAGAAAACTGATCCCTGCCTGAGCGTAAAGATTGACGGCGAAGGCGGGGCGACATGGATCTGTCACCATTGCGATATGACCGGCAATGTTCCCTGTTTCGAGAAGCCGCACAAATGGAAGCGGCCAACCCTGCCGGAGAAACCGAAGAAGTCAGACGCCATGTATGACTGGTTTAAGGGCCGGGGGATTTCAAGGGAAACCGTTGACGCGGCGGGATGCTACGCCACAGAGGAATATTACGGGTCTGATAAGAAAAGCTGCGTTGCCTTTCCCTATCGCCTGGACGGCAAGCCGGTCAATGTAAAGTACCGGACGCGGGACAAGCAATTCAAGCAGACGCAGGGAGCGCAGCGGACCCTTTACAACATCGACAATGTGACCGGAGACGAGATCGTTTTCGTTGAGGGCGAAATGGACGTTCTGGCTTTATGGGAAGCCGGAATAAAAAACGCGGTCAGCCTGCCGGATGGAGCGCCGAAGGAAGCCAAGTTCCGGGACGACGACAAGCGGTTTGAAGCTCTCCGTAATTGCCTGCCGAAGCTGGAAGGCGTGACCAAGGTTATCATTGCGACGGATTCGGATGAGCCGGGGCAGGCATTAGCGGCAGAGCTTGCGCACAGGTTCGGGAAAGACCGTTGCTGGCGGGTAATGTGGGATGAAGCCACGAAAGACGCCAACGCGGTACTTAAGGCGTGGGGGAAGGAAACTCTCAAGGCCAGCATTGAGGATGCGGAGCCATGGCCGATTGACGGGGTTTACAGGTTCGAGGATTTCGGAAGCGCGGTTCTCGACATGTATCACGGTCGCGGGCCGCAGCCTGTCAGGATCGGCATAGACGGGCTGGACGACTTCTACAAGGTCATGCCGGGCACCTTCCATATCGTGACGGGTATTCCCAACCACGGGAAATCGAACTTCCTTGAGCAGATCACCATGACACTTGCGGAAAAGCACGGCTGGAAATTCGGGATATTCTCCCCGGAACACAAGCCCGCGCAGTATGCCAGCCGATTGCTTGAGAAGCATTTGAAGAAACCGTTTTATGACGGGCCAAACCCAAGGATGACACCGGAGGAAATCACGTCAGGGCTGGAATATGTGAACCGGCATTTCTATTACATCACCAGCAACGACCACACGCCAACGATTGACTGGATACTAGAGAAGGCGCAGCTTTCCTGCCTCAAGTACGGCATCAAGGGACTGGTCATAGACCCTTACAACGAGATCGAGGCGGGCCGGAAGAAGAACCAGACAGAGACAGAGTTTGTCAGCCAGCTTATTTCGAAAATCAAAAGGTTCTGTCGAACGCATGATGTGACGGTCTGGGTCGTCGCCCATCCTGCGAAGATGCACAGGGACCAGAACGGCGACCAGCCCATGCCGGACCTCTACAGCATTTCAGGGTCCGCGCACTGGTTCAACAAGGCCGATATGGGGCTGATAGTCCACAGGAACTTTGAGGAAAAGACTACCGCCGTCGCCATAAGCAAGGTGAAGGAAATTCCGGCATGGGGCTGCACTGGCAAGCTCACATTCTGGTTTGACGGTGCACACAGAGTTTACAAGCCATCCGGCGCATTTTGAGAGAGGACAGTATGAGCGTAAAGACGAAAGACAAGATAGACGACGACCTGCGAAAGCTGGCAGGCGACCTGAACGAAAAGCGGGATAACCCTCCGACGCATATTGAGATACGGCGGGAGCGTGTCGGCGAAATGCCGAAGCGGGCGCAAGCGCGGCTATCCAATATTTTCGATGATGAAATAGCATCGCCGGAAATCAAAGATAAGAAAGATGGCACGGGTCTCAGCATTTATTATAAGGACGACGAAGAATTGGGTTTACTGGCCCTTATATCAACGTTCGGCGTCACTTATGGCGATTTCACCGTACAGCAGCTTAATGGCCTATTGCAGGCGTCGGGAACAGCCAAGGACAGCAGAGACGAACTTGGAAAAAAGGCAACATCAGACATCAATATGGTGGCGGCGCTTGAGCCAAGGGATGCGGTCGAAAGTATGCTGGCTGTGCAGATGACGGCAACGCACCGGGCTATAATGACAGCGGCCCGACAACTCAACAACGCGGAAATGATTGACCAAAGCAACAGCGCCGCAAACCGTATGACGAAACTCATGAATGTCTACACCCGGCAGGCGGAAACCCTGAATAAGCACCGGGGCAAGGGCCAGCAGAAAATGACAATCGAACATGTTCACATCAACGAAGGCGGTCAGGCCATCATTGGAACGGTAGAGGGGGGAGGGGCTAAGGTCAAAAAGGGAGGGCAACCCCATGCACTGCGGAGCGAAGACTAGGACCGGTGCGCCGTGTAAGTCCAGGGCCATGAATAACGGCAGGTGTAGGATGCACGGCGGCACATCACCCGGAGCGCCAAAGGGACCGCTCAACGGGGCCTATAAGCACGGATATTACACCAATGAGGCAATTGCCGAACGGCGGCAAATGTCAGCATTCATCCGAGACATGCGGGAGGCCCTAGATGGCACGTCCTTCGAAGTATAGGCCGGAAATGCAGGGGGAGATTCTTTCCATGATGCGGGAGGGAGCGAGTATTAAAGAAGTATCGGCGGCACTCGGCATATGTCGGGCAAGTCTGTATAACTGGAAGCGTCAATATCCTGAGTTTTTAGACACCATAAAAAGGGGAGAAACCTACTCACAAGCTTGGTGGGAGAGGCAAGGCCGGGAGAACCTGCAAAACCGCAACTTCAATAATCATCACTGGTTTCGGCAGATGTGTAATCGTTTTGGCTGGCGCAATGAAGGAGGGCCGGTAGAGCCCCGCCGCAACCCCTCCAAAAGCATGACAGGCCACAACCGTCCGCCGACGGATCTTACGGCCCAGGAATGGCATAAACGCTACGCTCCTACAGGGAATTATTAGACACCATAAAAGGCATTCTTTTAGCAGTACGCGCGCGAGGGCGCCATGGATAGAAAAGCAGGTGTGAACATATTTTTACGGCAGTATTCAGGTTTAATTTCTGTCACAAGCGACTGGATACATTAAAGTTGGTCCCCCGTTTCGAATTGATATCTCTGCCCAGTTTTCTGGATAGTTTTCAGTAGGGTCTACACACGCAGGTTCATCATTTCGGCCGAAGAATAAAGCTTCATAGTCAACCATCTCATCATCGAAACCATGCCCAAAATGAAGATGCGGTGGATTGCACTCACTTACTACTCCGATTGGGTCGCCCACCCTCACAAGGTCTCCCTTCTCAGGAATGATTTCAGAAATATGCGCGTAAACCATAAACACCCAAGGCTTTATCGCCTTTTCAGTACTTGTTGCGTAGAGTTCGGCACTACACCAGGGATTCTTAATGATTCTCCCTACACGCATTGTGGCAGCTGCATATATGACGGTTCCTACAGGAGCTACAATGTCTATTCCGTTGTGTTTGGCAGGTAAGTTACTTCGTGTTCTCAATGTTTTCTTTAAAGCTGGGTAAGCACCTATGCGTGTATATTCATCTTGATAGAATGATCCAATTTCATAGGCTTTTTCCGGGTAGTTATGGCGACTCCTATCTTCCTGTTGAATTTGCGCGGCAGTCATTTGGCACGCACTCAACAACAATGAACTGCTCACTAAAAAAAATGGAAACACCCTCGACAACATATCACTCCCCTGTTCATTTTTGGTTTTGTCTACAATGCCACTTTCAGTGCTGCATTTATAGAGAAATGTGTGAGGGTTTGGGGCAGCGAACGCCAAAGTGGCCTCGAAACGGAAACTATAAACATGCGTATTGGACTAAAGATGAGATCAAATTTCGGACGCAAGCTTAAACCTTAACTCGCAGAACTCGGGAATTAATTGGATAATTTTGGTCTGAAGCGGGCATGATTGTCTCAGCATTGCCAACGCTATTTGCATAACATTGAAATATTACCAAAAAAACTTGTTACCGGTTCATCGGTTTGGTCATTATCGACAAAAATGGCTACAGCGTGGACGCCTTCTTTAGGGGAGTGCCCGAATGCGCTTACGAAATCCTTGTGCATATCGCGGCGCTCGTCGACCCATCCCTCCGACGCACTGATACCGGTCTTTATGACGACGTTGCGGACATAATTTGGCAAGTAGGGATTAGGGATAATGTCACCGACTTTGTGCGCATGGGTTGTCCAAACGTACCGCAGAGTTGGTACGGGGTTTGGCAAGCTCATCATGCCGGGGTCACCGAATAGAACATAGATTGCGGCGGCGACATCGTCGGTAGATTTTTCGATGAGATTAGCGGAACTTTGAATTCTAGTGTTTTGCCAGCGCCATGAAATATCCGAACAATCAATCCCGGGTTCGTCTAAGAACCGGATTAATCCGGATGCGTTCCCTGAGGGACTTCCTTCGGCCATTATCGCGAGTTCATCATCTTTTATTGTAATGCGAAACTCGTTCAGCCCTTTGACTGGAAGATGAAACCAGCCCTGTTCGTAGATTTTGGAAATGTCCAAGACCCTAGTTCGGCCAGCTGTATCTTGATACGGCGACCTTGTTTGACTGGAGTTGTTTACAGCGCAACCCGCCAACATAAAAATTAAAGAAATTATAGTTACAAATTTGATGTATTTATCCTTCGGATACCGAAAGCATAGATCATGCCTTGAGTAAAGAAAATTGGGACAACAATAGAACGGAATCACGAGTGCATACTTATCATTTGAACAGAAATTCCTCACTTAGCTCATCGTATAAATTTTCAACGTAGTCACCATACCCGTTAAAAATCTCGGTATTTCGGGTGACGTCTGTGCCTAATAAATATTCTTTTTCAAGGCTTAAATAGGAATCGGGAGATGTCGGATGAACATTCGCCCAAAATCCATATTCTGCTGGGCTGGACTGAGCCCAAAACCCAATGGGTCGCTCTTTTGTGAAGGTAAATTTCTGGATCGCCTTTATTGATTTAAAACCATATTTCCAAGGCACAACGAGTCGTATCGGTGCTCCCATGGAATTTTCCAACGGCTTTCCATAGGCCCCCACTGCAATAAAGGCCAGTTCATTTGTCGCTTCCTCTATGGTCAACCCTTCATAATACGGCCATGGATGCCAGAATTTCCATTGCCCGGACGCTGTGAAAGGCCTCTCGAAGGATTCCATTCGAAGATATTTTGCGCCAGATGAAGGTTGAGCCAGTTCGACGAGGCTTTTCAACGAAAACCCCGCCCAAGGAATGACCATAGCCCATCCTTCGACGCAACGATGCCGGTAAATCCTCTCCTCTATGGGCATACGAGTAATAAGATCCGCAACATCAATTTTCATGGGCATCTCAACTTCACCATCAATTTCGATTTCCCAAGGCGAGATGTCTAAAGACTGGGCCGCCACGGCGATTTCCTTGGTTGCACCAAACTCAAGGTAGTTGTTCCAGGTAGTTGCCTCCCTTTCGAGAGTGATTTTATCGTCGACGGCGTAAAGTGAGTTTTTAAAAAATTTCGAGGGAAATGTTAGCCGCGGTTCCATATGGGTGTTTGAACTATCGGGAGATAAACTACATCCTGCAAGCGGTCCTCCAGCACCAACGAGAGTCGCTGCTGCCGCTCCCTTTATAAAAGAACGTCGATTAAGAAATATTTTCTCCGGTGTTGTCTGATTTTCTTTTAACCCGAATTTTTCAATCAAATTCTTACATCCAGAAAAATGCTATATATTTGGTATGTAAAACACGAACAGTCACTTTTCCTTTTTCCAGCAAGGCTAGTTACTCGAAGGGAGCCGTTTTGTTAGGATATGCGTCATAAAACCTCTTGGAATAACTATGATAGTAACGATATTCGTCTCCATCCTTGTAGAAAGTATACGATGTTGTGCCACCATTAAGCGTGCCATCCTTTTCTATCACATAAGGCCAGGTACCGCGTGGATATGACACCTTAAAATTCTGGTAGGTATATGTTCCGTTTTCCCGAAAAAGGAAAACGCCTCCAGGTCCTTCCCATGGCGTGCCGATAAACGTGGATTTAACTTCCGCAGGCGTCAACTGAACCTCATTAGGTCGTTGGCCGGTTTCGCAAGCCGCTAGGCCGCCAATAATAAGTATGGCGACAACTAGCCTTAGAAAATACTCCATTGTGCCCCTCGATTTTACTTTTTTGGTTGTATTGGCGGTTTCAAAAAAACATACATATGCGTCCCCATAAATTCGAAATGTTATTGCGAAATACTCGGCGCTTCACCTGTGTGATCTGCAAAAGATAAGTTATAAAGCCCTAATATGCCATAAAAAATATTCTGTAGTTATATAATAATGGCCTTAGCATAGCAGGGAATTTAGGGTCTTTCGCATCAACCGAGATTAGAACATCGTAAAGCAGCCACCATTAGGCCGAGGCCTCCCATGATGCAGCCAACGAACGCCAAAGCAGACGCTTCAAGGAAAAACATTCCGACACCGAGGCCTAACAGCACACCGCCACCGATTGCCCAAGTGCTTTTGCCTTGCATATCGACCCTCCACATTTCCAAGGCCTAGTTCCAGCAATCTAGAACGATAGAATCAAATTACGGGAAGCCCAGTTGGTTTGTCAAACCACCAACTGACCTTCTGATAATCCGCGCCACCCGGCTGGCTTCCATATGCCTCAAGCCGGGGTTAGGCTCCGCAAGTGCTCTCATAAACCGCCGTGTCAGTTGCGGACCCTTCTCAATCGTCAGGCTTATCTCCTCCAGCGCCTTTTCAAGCGGGCGGCTCCTTACATCCCGGCTGGCGCAATCCCGTGCCGCCCGCTCGATGACAGACAGCATTCTTTTAAGCCGGTCGATATCGACCAGCTGTTCCGACCAGTTGCCACCAAAGGAGACATTTCCAAGTTGCTTTTTCTTTTCTGTCATGGAACAAAAAGAGAACATTTGCTGTCATTTTGCAAGACGGATTTTTATGCCATGACGCCCATGCGGTCCCTTTATGTTGATATGAATAGCTTTTTTGCGAGCATCGAGCAGCAGATTGACCCGGCTCTCAGGGGCAAGCCGGTCGCGATTACGGCAATCGACAACGAATCAGGAGCTTGCGTTGCGGCCTCCTATGAGGCCAAGGCATACGGGATAAAAACCGGCACCCGTATTTACGCAGCAAGAGAACTTTGCCCCGGTATTATCTTCCGTCCCTCCCGGCATCGGTTCTATGTCCGGGTTAATCAGAAAATCGCCCGTGTCATTGATGAGATAGCGGAGCTGGAGTTTGTTCGTTCCATTGATGAGTTTCAGGTGGCGCTGGGGGGCGATAGTTCCCAGCTGGAACGGGCGCTTGACCTTGCCCGCGACATTAAGGCCGCGATACGGGAAAAGGTCGGCTCAGAGCTTCGCAGCTCCATCGGCATCGGCCCGAACCATCTGCTGGCGAAAATTGCGGGCAAGCTCGAAAAGCCGGACGGGCTGCAATGGCTCGCTCCAGAGAACATGCCGGATGCTATAAAGCATCTCACCCTTGACGATTTGCCGGGCATTTCAAGAGGCATACGAGCCAAGCTGTATGATGCCCGGATATATGACACGACGGCGCTCTACAGGCTCGATCCGCGTCACGCCCGGATGATATGGCATTCAGTAGAGGGAGAGCGCTTTGTAAGGGCACTGCAGGGGATGGATATGCCGTTGCAGCCAACCAAGCGGAATGGCTACGGGAATTCTAAGGTACTGGCCCCGGTTCACCGTCCGCCGCACAAGGCAAAGCTGGTTGGGCGCTGGCTTGTTGAGAAGGCATCAGAGAGGATGCGGCGGGACGGCTATTGCGCCCGGCATTTCGACCTTTCGATGCGCCTGACTGACGGCGGACGGCATGCAGGAAAGAAGATTACGGCAACGCGGGATACACGGTTCTTGCTCTCGCTGTATGAGGGGCTATGGCGAGACATTCACCGTCGCAGCAATGGAGATGTTTTATCGATTAGCGTTCATCTTGGCGACTTGATCCTGCTGGCGGAACGCAATGGTGATCTATTCGCGCCGCTCTCGCCGGGGATGCCAAACAAGCCGGAAAAGCTCGCCGTTGTCATCGACCATATCAACCGCCGCTTTGGGGACCGCATGGTGAAGTATGGAGAGCATCAGGACCATCCGGGGTTTTTTGAGAAGGGGTAATGCGAGATTCTCGTAATTCTCTATGAAAATAACGGCGCATCTCTCGGATCATGGTTTGTTGATTGCACCTCGGCAATTAAAGAGTTTCAGCCACCAGTAAGGTTTGTGCCGCCACCTCTCTTTCCCTTTGTGTCAACTTTTTTGAAATTGCGCAACGAATACGGAGGAGAGCAATCGATATCGCCAATTCTGAATTTTTTATGCTCATGCAGGCATATACTCGTATCTCCTCCCCATTCAATGTTGCCGCTATTTGCATAATAGTAAAAATACCGGTTTGATGTTGATGGCGATAAGGTTTTGCATTTGCCTCGATTTACTACCCACCATCCCTCACTAATCCAATTTCCGTTGTTGAGATAAGATATTGCGATAGATACTTTTGGCTTGTTTGAATGATTACAGAACTCCCAGTTTGTTCTAGAGGTACCGTATATTTTAGGAGCTGTTTGTGCTTGAACATTTGTCTTTACCTCGTCTAAAACCGCAATGGTGACCTCCTGTCTTACGTTGAAAGAGATAACTGCGACAACGATGGAAACTGCAATTACTAAAAGGCGAAATATCAAGTTTCCAACAAACGCACCAACAGCCGCCAAAACCACGCCGCATATAATGACGCCAACAATATTATCGGATCCAAAAGTGTTGGCACCAATACCTAGCCCAGCTATCAAGCCGATGAATCCTAATAGACTTCCTAGCGGCGTCCCTTGTTCACTGCTTGCCATAATTCCTTCCCACCAAAGTAAACTTCTTATCAACTTTAGGTTTTAATATGTTCGAGTAGCTCTTTGGGAGAGTCAATAGCTATATTAAACGGGTATAGGATTTACCATATCCCAGATAACTGAGTGTTTCTCAGTTGCGGTTTTCTTTCCAGTTCGGCTGATTTTGACATTTTTAAGAGAATAAGGCGAATTGTGACCGACTTTATATGTTTTCGTGAAGTCCGGGTTAAGCCGTTGTTAACGCCTGCAAAAAGTTGTATAGTGTTGCCCTAATGTTCTACAGGAACTGCGAGGGCTTATTATGTCGAAAACAACTTACAACCAGCCATTTGGATTGCGCTTTCCGCCCCAACTGGCGAAGCGATTGCAGGAACGTGCAGAACGGGAAGAGATGACACTTTCCGAAATCGTCCGGCAGGCAACACGGCAATACCTAGACACGATGGAAAAGGCCGCATGACGGACCCGCTCCCCAAATTTATCAAACGCATTGTTGAGGATGAAGACACGCCAGAGGCGGCAGTAAGCCGCGTACAGTCCGCATTGCCTTACTGGTCACTCGACGCCCTTAGACGCGGGGCAGAAGCCGACAAGGGCGCATATCAGGACCGCGACTATCAAACCAAATTAGACCGTCTGATTGAACACGCGGATAGCCATAAATGCCAAGCATGAGGGATATCGCGGACGCGCCGTTTCACGAGGCAATTAAGATTGTTCGGAGTCTTCCCCGTGAACGTTGGAAGGAAGTCCGAGCTATCAACGAGTGGTCACTGAAGGACGCGCTAAACACGCTCGCCACGGATTCAGAGGATTTTGAGCAGATATATTTCAATAATTTCCTGGCGTCATTGAATTACGAGAAAGAAGACATGCCTGGCCTTGATAGGCCGGAGGATGAAAAAAGAGGCGTGTTCCATAAGCGCGTTGATGACGCCATGCGTATCAGGGAAGTTTTAAACAGGATCGAGCGATGAATAACTTAGTACCATTTGCCAAGCCAACATTCTACAGCCCCGGCCAGAACGCCTTAAATATGGGGGCAAGAAAGCCGGTCAGGACGCCAAGCGGGGTAAAGTTCTACACGCCGCCCACCACGCGGAATGCGCTCAATCCGAACAATCTGCAACCTATCGGAAGCAACAACCTGACGACGAGCCAGAATGCTTTGACGCGGGCCTTTTATGACCGGGATTTAGGGGGTCAGTCACCCGGAGACACACCCGGCACTGGCGGTGATCCTAATCAGGGCGCGGGCGAGTCTGTTCCTGCCGCGCAGATGTCAACGCAAGACTTGGCGGATGAAATCGGCCAGCTCGATGCTATGAACGATGTTGTTAGCGTCGGCAAAGGTCTTGGCCTTAGCTTTGGACCGGTAGGATTGTTTGCGGGGCTTTACAGCGCGGGCAAGAACAAGCTGGACAACAGGCCAGAGCTTGAAAAGCGCAATGACCTGATGGCCCCGGAAGATGAGGTATCACCAACGGAATTCAGCTTTGATCCGCAGATGTCAGACCAGCAGATTGCCGACCAGAACAAGGAAATGCAGCGCAGCGTCACCGGCACGGATCAAGGGATAAGCAGGAATGACCCGAACCCCGCGCCGTCTGGCGATTCCAACGCCGGGCAAGGCGATACGATAATCTGTTCAGAGTTATTCCGACAAGGCATCATGCCCCGCTATATCTGGGAAGCAGACGAACGCTTTGGCGATACGCTCGATGAAACCACGCTACAGGGCTACCACGCTTGGGCAGGGCCTTGGGTAAGGGTAATGCAGCGCTCACCCCTTGCAACGCGCCTGACGTGGCTTGTAGCGCGTCCTTGGGCCTATCACATGGCTTTCAAGATGAATGCGGTTGAGGAAGACAACGCAATCGGGCGGCTGTTGATGAGTATAGGTATTCCACTATGCAACCTTATCGGCAAGAAAATCGCTCAGAAAGAACCCTCGAGCCGTCTGATTTTAGAATAGTTGTCTTTCGAAAGAATTGAAACCCGTAGGACATAAGTGTTTTGACATTGTTGTCAGAGCAAAGTTGTCGAATTTCACGGGCATCGTCATATTCCGCACGGCTTATGCTCTGGGCTATTTCCTCGGTTGTCATGCTAGGGATGTCGAGGGTGTAGACCCTTGTAATAGTCTCGCCAGAAAGGGTGACGCGCTCAAATGTGGTGCCGGGGGCAACCTCGCGGGGAAGGCCCTTGTTTTCGCGGGCAACATACTGTTCGTCAAGTTCAGAGAACTTAAAATCAGCCGCACAGCCGGTTAAAAACAGGAAAAGCAGTAATACTCTCATAGGTTTCTCCTTTTTCTGGAACATAACATTTATCCGTGAAGGGGGATCCTAAAACTAAAGGTTGCTCGCAACAACGTTGACGATCTATCTTTAGGAGATTAGGGGGCGATAAAATGAAAAAATACCTATTTGTTTTGGCTTTGATCTCGTTGACGGCCTGTCAGGACAATTCTGGCACTTCTACACAGCAAAAGAATGCCGCCAACCCTGATACAACGTCTTACAAGATTTATTCTGAATTGATGGATCAAATACTTGGCCAGAAATTGGGGAAAGTTTCCAACGGTACAGCTTATCGAACAGGCTCGTTAAACCCTTATCGGAAGGGGTTTCCAGGTTTTTCTCACAAGGCGCTCGCGGCCTGTATGATTTGGGACGTTGAGAATGCGAGGGTTAGTTACAAAAACTGGTTTTCTTCCGGTAACACTGATTGGAATTATGCCGCAGTTGGTGCGTTGAATAATTGCGAACACTACAAACGTCAAAAAAGCCTGTCATGTAAATGCCAAGTCGTCGACCACGACGACATTAACGTCTTGGAAATTCCATATGATTTTCGTCGGGCCTACGAGAGTCGTCCGGAAAATGGGCCAGGTGTCATAGCAAATGTCGGCGCAGGCGGTAACAGTCATAATGGTAATGAAATCCGGTACTCGGAGGCTCACGTTCAACCTATCGACAGCCCGCTCATCGTAAGATATCGGCCAATTCATAAAGCTACTCGTATTAAAGATGAGACTACTGTTGCTGTCGATAAAGACGGAAAGGAGAAAACGGACACAGAGCATAATGAAAGCACAATTTCGGTGACCAAGGTTGGAGAAAATCTACTATACCAGACGAGCTATAGGGCCGACGACAAGGATTTCACATTCAATATGCTTATGTCGGAGCTTGGCGATGTGCAGGAGGTTACGGTTTCCGGGCCAGACACCGAGAAATCGCACGAAGTAAACCAAGCCTTGCAGACTTTCAAGACAATGATAGAGGCATACTCTACCGTTTATCCAGACGAAGGAATTAAAACAGGTGATGAACTCTATTCCGACAGAGGGGAAGTGCGGATGGGGTCATTTGATGCTTGGGTTAAAATAAAAGGGAGAGTGGTAGGGCTGACTCACTTTCGGGGTCGTCCGTCAATACTTGTGGACCTTGCGGGAAGCTATCTGAGGATAGGCTCAAATCCGAAATCTTATATGAACGGTTGGATGTTACTGGACGCTAACACGGGAGTGACAACCAAAATGCACACACGAACGGTCATGCAATTTTCTGCCAATGCCAAGAAACTCATAATGACCGCTATCGATGAATTACGTCTGCCGCAGTTGGCACCAACTCAAATCACCGATCCATCGGAGAAGCAATTTTACTTGGATTTGGCTTGGGAAAAGCTTCTCGAAGGGCGAGAAGTGTTCCCTGTGATGGTAAAGCAGGTGGGTCGCGTTGGTTACGTCAAGTCGGCCTCTCTGATAGGTGGCAAGAAATGCGATGCTGTCTTCCGCTACGACGAGACGGGCCAAGGAGATTGGGAGCTTACTTGCACTGATGGAACGCGAGCCGTCGGCGTTTTGCAGACACTCGGACGTGGCAAAGGCTCGAAAGGAAGCGGCTTCGATACAGACGGAAACAAGATCGATTTTCGGATACGGCACAGTTTAGTAGAGAATTAAACGCAAATTTCCGAGGCAAGGCGGCGCCAATTTCGGCGGATATTACGGGTCCTCGCAGAATGACCCATTGTTTCAGGTTTTTCTTGTTTTTGAAAAAGGTGGCATCCTGTTTCCAATGCGGAGGTGGAACTCAATGAAATTTGCAAAAATTCTGGTTTCTTCTTCCTGTTTGGTGTTCATTTTTTTTGCCTTAAATGCCCATGCGGAGCCGCAGGCGGTCAACCGCCAGGAGAGAATTGCGCCGCTCAAAAATTACTATCTGGAAAATGTAAGAAATGAGATGGATCAACCGGAAAAGTGGGCGGAATCCTTTGCCGGGAAAATCAAGCCTGAGGAAGATGCAGCGCGAGACTTAATTGTTTTCGTGCATGGCTTCAAAACAAGCCCCGAAGAGGCGGAAGACCTTTCAGAAAAGATGTTTAATTCCATAAACACCCTGAAAGTCCATGCCCATGATAATTCCAAGCCAATTTTCTTGGCACTCTCGTGGCCGTCAGATACGGTTCTTTTTGGCAGAGCCCAAAAAGCTGCGTCGAAAGTATCCGCCCACCTCGCGGAGTTTCTTAAGATCGTTGATTCTCCGAAGAGATTCAGAAAAATAATACTCATAGGATATAGCCTGGGGGCGCAGGTAGTTATGGACACCCTCGGTCGCCTTCAATCCTGGAAAAGCCCCAAAAAAATCGACGGCGTGGTTTTAATTCAAGGAGCTATCCTCGGTTCGTCTATTCGGACCTGGAAGGGAATTGCAACAACTAATTTCCCTGCGGCTGAATTGGATGCGATAGCTAGAGGCAAGCCACTGCCCGAACCCATAAAATTCAACGTCGACGGCGCGGGTCCGTATTTTTACTCATCCCAACTAGCTGAAAAGTTTATAGTCACTACCAGTGATTCAGACTTCATTCTAGACGTTTTGTTTGAAATCACCGGAACTTTCTCTTGGAATCCGGCAGCCCCCAGAACCATGCCCGGACCCGGAATCATGTCATCGTATGATAATGTCAGATTGATAGCTATCGGGCGGCCATTTCCATCCAATCCGGTTTTCGATATTTGGCCCCCAATAATGGCCCCAGAGCTTCCCGACAATCGGGGGGGTGATCTTGGCCTCAAAAAACCGGAAACGAGATTAGCGCCTGATCCGAGCAAAATACTCCAACAAACAGTTGTTCGGTATGAATTTCAAACACAGCACAAACGACTCAAGGAAATCCATTTGGATGAACTTCCAGGCGTAGACAACGGGCATTACCCGCTGAAAAGAGAAATTAGTCGCCGCAACCTACTGAGGGAAATTTTTGCATTACTTGAATATAAAACTACCCCGTGATTCTTCGCCGCGTTGACGCAGGAAGCGTTCTTCGAAACAAAATACATTATCGACGAGATAGGTGCGCAAGGGGGAACCCCGCAATATGCCTTTAATTGCCCGTAAATGCCCGTACAGTGGCTTTGATGTTTTCGGATTACTTGGCCGCGAAAATCCCCTAAGGCCCGTGGTTCGATTCCGCAGGGCGAATATCACACAAGCTCAAGCGAAGCTGCTTTCACGCGCGATTTAAACCTTCGGATAGCCGCAAAGGCAGCCAAGCCTATACCAAACAGCGGCAGCGCCGCAGGAAGTGGAACTACGAATAAGATCGGCAAGGAATGCCGTATTAAGAGCCAGCATCGAAACCTCTTCCTCAACTCTAATGAAGTATAAAATTTGAATTTGATTCTATTTTTAGTAGAGTATACGGTCAAGCAGAGGGGAAACTACAGGGGGGTGGTTAGATGACGATTGCGCGATTTATTTGTACGTTGGGTCTTTTATTGCTGACCTCGGCGTGCGCAACTCAGGAGAACGCAGATACTTTCTCAAATTCTGGCGTATTGACCGGAAGCATCATGAAAAAGGCTGATTGCAAATGGCCGGATACGAGCGTTTGGGTTGTTTATGACGGCAAGGGTGAATGCATACGCTACTTCCACGGCAATCTGGAGCCCTCAAATAAAATAGCTCATATATGGTTCCACGGAGACGTTATTTACCAACACCAAAACGGCAGCAATCCCCAAGTTTATGATTTTTATAAACGGGATGCTTCTGCGGAGGCTCAAGAATATAAAGTCTCTGTCAAAAGTTACGAGCTGGGCAAGCCGTATATCCAGATATCTCGACCTGGAACATATGGGTCATCCGGCGACCATAAACAGCGCCGCAGAGAGCGTGAAGTCAGAGTGCTCAATGCCGCTGTGGATGCCATTAAAGGTAAGTACAATATTTCGGAACTTGCCCTGTCCGGCCAATCTGGTGGAGGCCACTTAGTGGCTTCGTTGATTACCATGCGCGACGATGTTCGGTGCGCTGTTTCTACGTCTGGAAATGTTTCAGTAGCACAGAGGAATAGAATCAAGGGGTGGTCTACAGATATCACCGGATATAACGATTTTTATGATCCAATTAAATATGTGGCGCAAATCCCTAATAACCCTAACTTGCAGATCTATATCGTTGCAGATCCCCGCGATACGAACGTCCCATTTCAAACGCAGGTTTCATATGTTGACGCCGCGAAGGCTGCTGGATTGAATGCTTGGTTAATTCGCGCGAATGGTTGGGGGGATGCTCATCATGAACTCTCTCATGACGGCTTTCGAATTGTCGAGTGGTGCTTGTCGGGTTTGTCGGCTGAGGAAATTCAGAAAAAAATACCTATTCCAAAATGAAACAGGTTAGCGAGAAAAAACATGCTCAAAATTCGTAGTCCCGCCGCTTCATTTGTTGAAAAACTTCTTGTCGACGAAGGTGCGATAATATCAATAGGAACGCCCGTACTTCAAATGGATTCCTCGGATGAACGCCATGAGATAGAAAGAATTAAAAAGTTCCGTCAGTTGGTCGTTTTGGGGCAAGAGCGTATGAAAGAGGCGGACATAGCGAAAAAGAAAAGAATCCTAGAATTGTCGACTATGGTTGCAAAAAGATATGTGGAATATCTCGAGCATGCGCTACAGGCCACGAAGGAGCGCCAGTCTGTTGGTGAAGTTGGGGCCCTAGACACAGATCAAGTGGAGGCCGAATTAATTGAGGGAAGGGCAAAATTGGAGAAAGCCCGCATTATGACAAAACTCTATATTGATACGGTTAGCCAAAACAAAAAAATTGCCGAGATGTCATTGCAGCATTCTGACCTTGAGCGCGCATTTGCAGAAAGTAAAGTAAGAGAAACCAAAATTGTCAGTCCCTTCGACGGGATAATTCGGTTCAAAGTTGGTCCGGGAAGCTATGTGAAAACTGGAGGAGTGGTGGCCGTCGTCGAGAGAAAATCGTAATGTATACCAAAAATACGGAGCCTGTGGACAAAGAATTTGATGGGCTGCAATTGCATGTGTTCATGTTGTCTGTAACGGCGGAAGAAATCGTAAATGATCTGATAGCTGAAACGAAAACTTCAATTATGAAACTTGGCGAATTATTAAAGGGTTCAATAGTTCATCGCCGGATTATTAATGATTACGATAAATACATTCGTCAGTACGCAAAGGACGAGTTTCAAGAACGTATAATGCGCGCCATTATTTTTGAGGAACAAGTTCATGAATGGCCCCCTTTTATTGAAGGACAATTGGAAGAAATGGGCTTTGGGGATACTGTCGGATTGTCGCAAATTTCGGTAAAAAATTGGTCAAAAAAATACGGAAGCAACAGAAGGGAACTACTTGATCCTCGCAATAATATTAGAATCATGCGCCGACATCTGGATGCCGTTGAGAAAAAGGCCGAAGAAAAAGGAATGCGGCGGACTCCCGAAAACATTGGTTCACTTTGGAATAATCACAACACCACAACAGTTACTGAGTATGGAAACCGTGTAAAAGAATATGAAGAGATGTTTTCGCGATACGCGGAGGAAAAGAAGAGGCGTGAAGAAGAAGCTGCGATAGCACGTGCCGAAGAAGAAGCTAAAAGAGAAGCCGAAAAGATACGAGATAAGGAAGAAGAAGAAAGGATACAAAAAAAAGAGGCGGGAAAAAAGAAAGCAAAAGAACAAAGAGATAAAGAAACTAACTATGGCCCTAATCAACGACAATCTGTTAGCTGGGCCGAAAAGCGTAATGAGGAAAGTACAACATACCGAGATTCTGGCTACGATATTCAGTTAACGCGCATCGTGCCCGAAAAGCCGAAACGCAGCTCAGATGACGGTGGCGGGGGAGATGGAGCACGCGGAGGCGGCGGAGATGAAGGGCGTGGAGGCGGCGAAACGGATGGGGACCGTATTCTGCCGATTCAAAAAGGTGGCCCCTTGAGGCTTCCATGAAGTGAAAATTAACAGATTAAGCGGTATTTTTACGGGAGCTTTGTTGAATAAAATAGCTTCGATTAAGCTCTTTCCTGCCGTGCCCGGCTCATTCACCTCTTGGGACTTCACGCCTTTGCAAAGGCGCGGCATATTAATCTATGCCGCCGCACACCGGCGTTATACCGCAAGGGGCCGCGAAAAGCACCCCTCAACCTGCACCGCGCCCACTTCGGCTGGTCACCGGACGCACGGAATCATAATCCTTTTGTCCGTTAGTGCCGCTATCTTTCGTCTTGACGTTCTCCTTATGTTCCATGATATGTGAAAGCATGCCGACTCTCAAAGACCTTGTCATCGACAACACCCATCTATGGATAAATTGCAAAAACAGGGATTGCCTCAAGAGCATTGAATGCTCGGTCGCTACCCTGATATGGGCGCTTGGCGCGTATAAGGATTTGCAGGAAATCAGGCGGGATTCAAAGTGCCCTTACTGCGGATGCCAGGATACTTCGATATCGTCCGTGTATCAGGGGCCGACGTTCAGGGAGATTCAGGGGTTAAAGAATACATAGAAAAAGGGAGAGCCGAAGCCCTCCCCAAGGTGGAGAAACGGTTGGTTATGCTAGCCGATCTATGTCGTCATAGACGCTAAACAACACCTTGTCGCAAATATCCGATTTATTCATGTCATGCCGGTTTTCATCCCGCCTAAGCCATTTAATCTTGTCACAAACACCCCGCATAGTGTCAGCCGGTAATTCAGGCAAGTGCAATGCTATAGCTTCCGATTTATCACTAAGCGCAGCGGCTTTTTCATCGGTCCAGTCTTGGGCGGACATTTCATCTATCGCGTCAATATTTCGCCCGTATGCGTCTACGATAGCAGCAATAGCATCATCATTCGCGGTTTCAGGTATGGATAAACGCATATCATACCAGCCTTTCCGCAGCCGTCAGCTCTGACAGGGCGTTGATTATTGCGTCATCCATCACGAATGCCAGCGGATCACCGTTGGTGGTGCTGAACAATGAATGGATAAATAATTTACGCAGTAAGGCATCTGGCGAGGTTGACGTGCTTTTAAGTATGGCATCGGCCAATTCATAGACCGGCTCGGAAACCGCTTCCCAGCGGGCGGCTTTTTGCTCGAAACCGACCGCATCTTTCGCGGCCTTCATTTCTTTTTCCTTGGCCTTAAACCCCGGCATGACTTCCCGCAGAAATTTATCAGCTTCTTTTTTTGGAAGGCTGGCCGCGTGTTTGTTGATCTGCTTCACCGTACACCATAATTCATCTTTACCGGGGCGGCTATAAAACCAGTTGTCCGGCAATGCTTCATAGGCTGCATGGGATTCCCTGCATGCTTCCCTGTATTCAATCAAGGCGTTACACCATTCATCCCAAAGCTGGCGAGTGTCGTCGCGTTCAGCCGCTTGAGCGGGTATAAATGGAACGGCTGTTAGCATGGCCGCACTCTTTAAAACATTTCGCCTGTCGAATTTACGGGATTTCGAGTCTATATGTAACTCAGTCATGGCCTGAAACTCCTTCATAGTTTCGGTTGTGATTAGGGCCGGGTTGGTGTTAGCGCACCTTCTCGGCCTGCTTTATTGCAATAATTAGCTTGCAATATCAGCATTCATAAAGTAATATGCTGCATATGTCAACATATAAAGAATATATAATAAGTCCGGTGCAGTTAAGAATGGCTCGCGCCGCGCTTAAATTAACCGTCAGGGAGCTTGGCGCTCTGTCTGGCGTGCATGCGGCAACCGTCACCCGGATAGAAAACGAACAGACAAAGCCTCATGAGGCTTCAATGAGGGCGCTTGCGGATATTTTCCGCGAATTGGGACTGCGGTTCGTCGCGGCTGACGATTTGGCCGGACCGGGCGTAAGGTTTGGCCCTGACTATAAGGAGACGGAAAAAATGGAAGCGGTAGACTATGACCAAGGCGTTGCGGAATCCGTTGTTGATTGGCTGGAGGAAGGTGTAAGCCTGACCGAAGTCGCGCGGAAGAAAGATATGCCAAGTCGAACGACACTTTATAAGTGGGCTCGTGAGCAGAAGTGGTTCCGGGAAGAAATCGGGCGGATCAGGACAATAGGCCCGAAAAATATATAGCTCAGGTTAGCTGGAGAGAGGGCAAAAATTTACCCCGGCCGCGTGCCAGAGGCAGAGACGGTACCGGGGTGTACGAGAGGATATATAGCGCATGGTAATTAAAATTTCAATAACAAAGACACGCGCATGAGAAACCACGACGGAATAGAGGCCGCGCTATCTCTTGAACGATTTAGCCGATATATGGAGTGGGCTGGCGGAGACAGAGAGCGGGCGGTTGATCTCTATACCCTAAACTCCCGCATATCAGAGAGCCTTTATATTGCCATGCAGATGCTTGAGGTCGCTCTAAGGAACAGCATTCATTCGGTCATGTCGGAGAAATATAGCCCTGACTGGATGATTGGCACAGACGTTCTAAAAACCGATATGCAGATAGAAAGAGTGTCAGAAGCCACTCAAGGGCTACAAGAAGCTAGAAAAGAAATTACACCGGACAAGGTTGTGGCGGCATTGAGTTTCGGATTTTGGACAACAATGCTGAATAATGATTACGAGACGTTATGGCAACAGGGGCTCTATAAGATTGTTCTGCTTGAGAATGGCAGGGGCACCACCCGCAAGAAACTATCAACTCCGCTAACGCCAATCAGGATATTGAGGAACCGGGTCGCGCATCATGAGCCAATCCTGCATTGGAACCTGAATAAGCACTATAGTAGTATGTGCAAAATAACCAAGTGGCTGTCCAGTCCTGCATCGGAATGGTGCAGAGAGCATAGCCGATTCCCCTCCGTATGCCCGAGAGAACGAGTTGACCTGATAAGAGATGAATAGCTATCGCACCTATTGCACCTTTTGCACGGGGATAAATAATAATAACAGACAGCCGCGAAATCTGCCCCGGCGGTCACTTATAGGTCACTTGGAAAGAACAAGGGCCTAGCCGTTTCCAGCTAAGCCCTTGAAATTATTGGTGGAGCCAAACGGGATCGAACCGTCGACCTCTTGAATGCCATTC
>TARA_R110002110_G_scaffold114374_7_pt1 | contig 24521 bp, 17 predicted proteins | sample TARA_R110002110 | Tara Oceans TARA_R110002110 (sample SAMEA4397330) | marine metagenome | biome: Polar Biome; feature: [SRF] surface water layer (ENVO:00010504); material: water (ENVO:00002006), including particulate matter (ENVO:01000060) such as... | depth 5 m
GTCATCGTCCGTCAGGTCGTCGTCACCGGACTCGTCCTGACTGTCATCCGAAAAATCGTCACAGCCGTCGCTGGAATCGTCATTGCTGTCGTCATCGAGGGAATCGTCGTCACCGAAGCAGGCGAACTCGCGCTCACCTTCCAGGGCATTCCGGTCCTCGAACTCCACTTCGTCGGCGATACCGTCCGCGATCTCATCATCCTTGATCTTCACCAGATCGCCGACCTGGACATTGGCAAAGAACAACTCGGAGCTGATGTCAGCGTCATCCCGATCCTCGAATTCCGCTCCGCTGGTGCTATAGGTCAGGCCCAGAATCGTGATGTCCGCACCAGGATTGAAAGACTGCACCGGCCCCTGCAGAACATGATCATCGTCATCGTCCCGGTCGATGGTGGTGGCAAACAGGGTTTCGCCATCCAGGAATGCCTCCACCTCGAGGAAATCACCGGGGAAAATGTCAGCCAGGGTCAAGTTGTCCACCTGCTCGGTGTCGTCGTCGAGCCGGGTGCGCGCATCCAGCTGCACGGTAACCGTGCCCGGAACCAGCTGCAGGGTGACGGTGAAACTGTCGACGTCCACGGCGCTCACCGGTGCCTCGACCTTGATCCGGCCACGGCGTGTATCCACCCGCTCGGCCAGCAGCTGCGAGCCATCCCAGGTACCCTCGATCTGGACCACCAGGCCGTTGGCCAGGGTGAGATCTGCGGGCCGCAATACCGCCGAGGACGCATCGATCTCGACCCCGCCAACCCGGAAGCTCGCCGGGCTGGTATAGCGGGTAATTGCGCCCTGGACACGCGCGGTTTCGCCCTCCTGGAAACGGCTGCCGGGGCCTTGTTCCGCCTCGATGCGGGAGGCCGTTACCACAGTACCGTCGAGCGTCCCCCTGACCCGTACCGTCTGCCCCTCGGCGATACTGCCGCCGGGGATATCCTCGAGCTCGGCGGCGCTGAAATCGACAGTCAGATCTCCCAGCACGAACTCGGTACCTGTTACGGCACCCACCTGGCCACTCAGCGTGACCCGGGTCTGGCCCGCCACGAAGGTCGACTCCCGCTCGACTCGCGTGGCGCGCAGGCTGTCGCCGCGACCCGTGAAACCCGACACTTCCACCACATCATTGACCGCCAGGGTGGCGAACGTGACATCGTCGAATACCGTACCGGCACGCTCGACAATGACATTGACGCCGAGAACGGTAAGCAGCTTGGAGTTGCCGTCGGCACTGGTCTCGATCCGCGCAATCGGCCCTGTCAACTCGTTGTCATACAGCACCGTCCGGGCGGTACCGTTGGCGCCGTCGTCAGCCACTTCCCCGGTGACCAGGACCACCATGCCCAGCCGCAGGGCATCCTCACCGCGAACTTCGCCGTCGATGATGACTTCTGCGTCATCCGTGTCGAAACGAACCCCGTTCACAAAGATGCTGCCGAAACCGTCGATGGTACCGCTGCTGGTGGTGCTCTGGCCGGAGCCACCGATACCACCACCGCCACCCGTGGGAGGCGGGGAGGTCACGGCGACACTATCGCCACCGCCACCACCGCCGCCACAGGCGGCAAGGATCAGGGCGAGGGCACTGGCAGTGGCCACGGGACGTGGCGAGAAATGTGTTTTCATGAGGATTGCTCCTGCTCCGGATGCTCGATGTAGTAAATGCCCACGGCGACGTAGGCCGTCTCTTCACTGGATTCCTGCTGCTCGTCGACCTGATGCCGGGTCAACCAGGCGTTGTACTCTTCGAGGAGTTCCTGGGACTTGCGATTGGACAAGTCGCGAAACTCCCTCACCGCTGCCGCGGCGACGGACGCGTTGGATACCTTGCGCTGGAAGAAGCGCTCCCCCGGCCGCGCCTCAAGGTTGTGCCCAATGGTGAAGATCAGCTCGCCAACATCCCTGCCGAGGATATTGATCTTGTCGGTCGGCGTCGCCATGGGGATATAGGCGCGCTCCTTCAGTACAACGCGGCCATCCTCGATCACGACATTGTTGCTGGCCTGCAGGATGGACAGCATCGCCGCCGGCGGTATGTCGCCGCTATAGCGCTTTACCAGCGCCGAGAAACTGCCGACATCGTCATCCTGCGGCAACGCCGCCGGTTCGCCATCGGCAGCACAGAATTCGCTGTCGTTGAGCCAGCCGCTGATGACGCGGATTGCGCGACTGTAGCGCCTCGCCGCCTCGGCATTGGCGTCGGGGGCTTCTTCCCGGAGACGGCTCACTTCCTTGCGCGTCATGCCGGTAATCGCCGATACGGCCGACACCGTCGGGCGCTTGCCCGAGCGCTCGATCAGCAGAAACCCCTCGTCGGCGAAGGCCCGCCTGGCCAGCTCGGCAAAGGCACCATAGGCCATGCCATGGGACAGCAGGATGCGGGCAAGGGGACGCAGAATGCGCAGCACCGCGTGACTGAGAACTTGATGTATTGGCATATCCATGTTTGGGAATTTATTCCCAATTTCGGATTTTGTCAAATACTGACCCGGGATTTCCCCCTCCAAACCGGACACATCATGGACAGCTGCCAATAAGCAGCCCTGTCTCCGGTTTTAGAGACTGTACCCCGCGCAGTTCATGCGTGCCGGGAATGGGTTTGCAATCACGGCAGGGCTACACTGCTGCTGGCTTTTCGATTGCGAATGTGGAGCACATTGATGACAACGCAGGCAGATCTGGTGATACGCAAAGGTTTGGTGGTCGACGGCAGCGGCAGTCCCGCCTTCCCCGCGGATATCGCCATCAGCCAGGGCAAAATACTCGCGATTGGCGAGGGTCTGGGCATCGCTGGCCGCGAAGAGATCGATGCCAGCGGCCAGTTGGTCACGCCCGGCTTTGTCGATATCCACACCCACTACGACGGCCAGGTCACCTGGAGCCACAGTGTCGCCCCCTCCTCCGGCCACGGGGTCACTACCGTGCTCATGGGGAACTGTGGCGTCGGCTTTGCCCCCTGCCGGCCGCAGGACCGGCAACGCCTGGTCAGTTTGATGGAGGGCGTGGAAGATCTGCCCGAAGTGGTGCTCAGCACAGGCCTGCCCTGGACCTGGGAGAGCTTCCCCCAGTACCTGGACTGGCTGGACAGCCGCCAGTACGACGCCGACATCGCCACCCAGTTGCCCCACGCGGCGCTGCGGGTGTTTGCCATGGGCCAGCGCGCCGTGGATCGCGAGCCCGCCACAGCGGCGGACAGGATACACATGGCCAGCCTTGCGGCGGAAGCCATTGCTGCCGGTGCCCTGGGCTTCGCCACCTCACGCACCATCAACCACCGCGCCAGTGACGGCACGCTGATTTTCACCCTCGACGCCGCCGAGGAAGAGCTCGCCACGATCGGCGAGGCGCTGAAAACGCTTGACAAAGGTGTACTGCAACTGGTGTCGGACTTCACCGATGTCGAGGCCGAACTGGGAATGCTGCGCCGGGTAGCGGAGCAGAGCAACAGGCCCATGTCCCTGACAGTCATGCAATGGCATAACGCTCCGGAGAAATGGCGCACTGTGATGAGCTGGATAGAGGACTGTCAGCGCGACGGTCTGGCCATCACTGCCCAGGTCAGCGGCCGGCCGGTGGGCATCCTGATGGGCTTCGAAACCAGCTTCAACCCTTTCAGCTACACCCCCACCTTCAAGTCCCTGCAATCATTGCCATTGGCTGAGCGTCGCCACATCCTGCGCGATCCGGCAACGCGCCAGCGCATCATCAGTGAAACGCCGGATGCATCCGACTTCCCCGGCGAGTTGCTGCTGCGCTGCTGGGACCTGATGTATCCGCTGGGCGAGCGGCCGGACTACGAACCAGACGCCAGCCAGCGCGTCAGCGCCATTGCCGCCAGCCGCGGCGTCAGCCCGGAAGCCTGCGCCTACGACCTGATGCTGGAGCAGGACGGGCAGGCAGTGTTGATGCTGCCGGTGGTCAACTTCGCCGACGGCACACTGAATGCGGCGTTATCCATGCTGCGCCATCCCCACAGCCTGTTCGGGCTGGGCGATGGCGGCGCGCACCTGGGCTTTCTCTGCGATGCCAGCCTGCCCACCCATTTGCTGACCTACTGGACGCGCGACCGCAACCGGGGCGAGCGCCTGTCGGTGGAGGAAGTGATCAGGGGGCTCACCCACGACACCGCTGCCGCCGTGGGCCTGAAGGACCGCGGCCTGCTGCGACCGGGCTACAAGGCCGACCTCAACATTATCGACTACGACCAGCTCACCCTGCTGCCGCCGCGAGTGGAATACGACATGCCCGCCGATGGTCGCCGGGTGCACCAGGGCGCCACCGGCTATACCGCGACCATCGTCAGCGGCACGCTGGTGCAGCGGGATGGCGTCGCCACGGGGGCACTGCCGGGCCGCCTGGTGCGGGGGGCACAAACGGCCTGACAGCCACTGCCCCGGCAGATCGCTCAGGCTGCGGTCGCGGCGCGACGATAGGCCGGCAGCCCCTGCAGGATCAGGCCGATCGCCAGCGGGCAGACCAGTAGCGGCAGCAGCGCCAGGGAATAGCGCAGGGCCAGGTCATCCCCGAACGCAAAGTCGGTGAGCATCGCCACCGCCGTGGGCCCGAAGGCCAGGCCCAACAGGTTGGTGATAAACAGCATCAGCGCGGATACCTGGGCGCGCATGCGGTTGGGGGTAATGAACTGCACTGCTGCCACACCGACGCCGTAATGGGCGTTGAGGAAAAACACGATGGGCGCCGCCATCCACACCGCCAGTGTCGGTGAGCCGCTCAAGGGGCCCAGCACCGCCGGCAGGATCCAGAGAACCGATACCGCCAGGATAATGCGCAGTGGGGCATCCTGGTAGCCGCGCCGCAGCAGCGGCTCCACCGCCCAGCCCCCGGCCAGGGCGCCGAGGCTGCCGGCGACAATGAACATGAGGCCAAAGCGGTTGGCCGCCTCGACCCGGGGCAGGTCAAAACTGCGCATCAGAAATTCCGGGTACCAGGCCATGGTGCCGTAACCGAGTATCCCCAGCACTGCCACCGAACCGATGGGGGCGACATACGCCCTGAGGTGCTGCCGCAGGTGCGCGCCGATCCCGGCAAGCCCATGGGGCGACTCCGCGGCGTCGACAGCCGTCGTGCCACTGCGACGCGCCGGCTCACTGAGCAGGCCGAGAAAGATCGCCAGCAGGAAGCCGGGCGCACCCACGGCGACAAAGGTCATCTGCCAGGGCCGCAATTCTCCCAGCAGCGGTACTACCGGCGGCGGCATGGCCGCAAACCACTGGTGCACCATGCCGCCGATAATGTAGGCGAGCCCGCCACCGAGCGTGATGCCGAGACTGTAGACCGCCAGTGCCCGCGCCAGCTTCTCCCGTGGAAACAGGTCGCCGAGCATGGAAAATGCCGCCGGAGACAGGGTGGCCTCCCCCACTCCCACGCCGATACGCGCCACGAACAGTGCCGCGAAACTGCGCGCAGCACCGCAGAGGCAGGTCATCAGGCTCCAGGCCACCAGGCCCACGGTGATGATCCACTTGCGACTGTGGCGGTCCGCCAGGCGGGCGATGGGCAGCCCCATGGCGATGTAGAACATGGAAAAGGCAAAGCCGTGCAGCAGGCTGTACTGGAAGTCGCTGATGGCAAAATCCTCGCGGATCGGGCCGATCAGCACCGCCATGACATTGCGGTCGATAAAGGAGAGGATGTAGGCTAGCAGCAGAAGCAGCAGCGCGTAGTTGGCGCGGGCGGGCGGCGGAAAATCCGGGCTGGCGGCAGCCATCAGGCCAGCAGGGCGCGCCCGGGGATCGACTGCAGCAGCTGCCGGGTGTACTCCTGCTGCGGCCGCTCAAACAGGGCCTCCCCGGTGCCCTGCTCCACCACCTTGCCCTTGTACAGCACCAGAATGCGGTCGGCGATATGCCGCACCACCGCGAGGTCATGGGACACGAACAACATGGTCAGGCCGTATTCCTTGCCCAGTTCCAGCATCAGGTCGAGAATCTGTGCCTGGATGGTGACATCCAGCGCCGACACCGGCTCGTCGGCCACCACGAATTCGGGCCGGGTCGCCAGGGCGCGGCCAATGGCAATACGCTGGCGCTGGCCACCGGAAAATTCATGCGGATACTTGCGCACGAAGGCTCGCGCCAGGCCGACGTCATCCATCAGCTTGAGCACGCCCTGCTCCACCGTCTTGCGGCTCTCGATACCGTGTAGCAGCAGCGGTTCGGCGAGGGCGTCGTAGACCGACATGCGCGGGTTCAGGGAGGCATAGGGGTCCTGGAAGATCATCTGCATGCGCCGCCGCATCTGCTTCAGCGCCACCCCCTCGAGGGCGGTCACATCGGTACCATCGAACAGCACCTCGCCGCTGGTAACCGGCACCAGCCGCAGCAGGGAGCGGCCGATGGTGGACTTGCCACTGCCGGACTCGCCCACCAGGCCCAGCACTTCACCGCGCTGGATGGTAAAACTGACATCATCCACCGCTCGCAGTGGCTCCCTGCCCTTGCCCTGGCCGAACCAGGTGCAGAGATGGCTGACGGTAATCAGGTCCTCGCGCTGTTCGGCGCTGACGGCCTTGCTGCCGGCGGGGATAGCATCCAGCAGTTTGCGGGTATAGGGGTGCTCTGCACGCTCGAAGATCGCGGCGCGATCGCCCCGCTCCACCAGATGCCCTTTTTCCATTACCACGATTTCGTCGGCGATGTCCGCGACCACCGACAGGTCGTGGCTGATGAAGATCACGCCGATGTTGCGCTTGCGCTGCAACTCCGCGACCAGTGCCAGGATCTGGGCCTGGATGGTGACATCCAGGGCGGTGGTGGGCTCATCGGCGATCAGCAGCTTGGGTTCATTGATCAGCGCCATGGCGATCATCACCCGCTGGCGCATGCCGCCGGAAAACTGGTACGGGTACTGGTCTATGGTCGCCGCGGGTTCGCGCATACCCACTTCGGCCAGCAGCTCCAAGGCCCTCTCGCGTGCCGCCGCCTTGCTGACCTTGCGGTGATAGACCAGGGGCTCGATGAGCTGGTCGCCAACGGTCATGTAGGGATTGAGGCAGGTCATCGGGTCCTGGAAGATCATGGCAATATCGCGGCCACGGATCTCCCGCAACTGCGCCTCGCTCATGGCCAGCAGGTCGCGTCCTTCAAAGTGGGCGGTGCCATTCTCGACGCTGGCCGGCGGTGTGGGCAGCAACCCCAGCAGACTGTAGCAGGCCACGGACTTGCCGGAGCCGGATTCGCCGATAATGGCAGTGATCTTGCCCGACTCGACGTCAAAGCTGATCCTGTTGACCGCCGTGATCCGGCCATTGCGAGTGGTGAAGTCGACCTGCAGGTCGCGCACGCTGAGCAGGGCCATGGCCGGTCAGTCTCCGGAGCCGCGCACGTCCAGCGCATCGCGCAGGCCGTCGCCGAGGAAGTTGAGGGCAAACAGGGTCAGGGTCAGGGCGGCGCCGGGGAAGATCAGCAGCCAGGGATACTCCTCCATGGTCTCGGCACCGTAGGAAATCAGCAGGCCCCAGGACGTCGCCGGGGGCTGCACGCCCAGCCCGAGGAAGCTGAGGAAGGCTTCCAGCAGCATGACGCTGGGAATGGTCAGGGTGGTGTAGACAATGATCGGGCCCAGCGCGTTGGGCACCAGGTGGCGGCGCACAATAGTGGTCGACGACAGGCCCAGGGAAATGGCCGCTTCCACGAACTCCTGCTGGCGCAGGGACTGCACCTGCCCGCGCATGATTCGCGCCATGGTCAGCCACTCCACCGCGCCGATGGCCAGGAACAGCAGTAACAGATTGCGCCCGAACACCACCATCAGCAGGACAATGAAAATCATGAAGGGCAGCGCATAGAGAATGTCCACCAGCCGCATCATGACCGCATCCACGCGACCGCCAACGTAGCCCGCCACCGCACCCCAGGTGACGCCGATCACCAGCGCCACCGCCGTGGCCACGAAGCCCACCGCCAGCGAGATGCGGCCGCCGTACATGATCTGGGTCAACAGGTCGCGGCCGAAGATATCGGTGCCCAGCCAGTGAGCGGCGGAAGGCGGCGTAGCCCCCAGGTCCAGGTTCTGGGCATCGTGGGCATAGGGCGCCAGCCAGGGCGTCAGCAATGCAATCAACACAAAGAACACCAGCACACACAGCCCGAACAGGGCCAGCCGGTTCTTGCGCAAACGGCGCCAGGCGTCCTGCCACAGGGAGGTGCCCTGCTCCGCCACCAGCGCTTCACTGTCCGCCAGGGTATTCACTCAGGCCTCCCCATACTGGCCGCGCAGGCGCGGATTGAGCCAGGCTGCGAGAATGTCCGACAGCAGGTTGAAGAGTACGATCAGGGTCGACAGAAACACCGTGGTGCCGAGGATCATGGTGTAGTCGCGATTGAAGGCGGCCTGCACGTAGAAACGCCCCAGACCCGGGATCTGGAAAATGGTCTCGACCACAAAGGAGCCCGCCAGCAGGCCGGCAAAGGCGGGACCGAGGAAGGCCACCACCGGGATCAGGCCGCCGCGCAGGGCGTGGCGCGTGACCACCTGCCACTCGGGCAAGCCCTTGGCGCGGGCGGTGCGGATATAGTCCTGGGACATGACCTCGAGCATGCCGGCGCGACTGAGGCGGGCAATATAGGCGGCATAGGCTGCGCCCAGGGTCAGGCTGGGAAGGATCTTGTCGCCTGGCATGTCACCCCACCCCGAAACCGGCAGCCACTCCAGATGAATGCCGAACACCAGCACCAGCAGGGGGCCGAGCAGGAAGGTGGGCATGCAGATGCCGATCATGGCGACCGACATCGGAATATAGTCCTGGGCACTGTTGGGCTTGAGCGAGGCGATTACTCCAGCCAGCCCCCCGAGCACGATCGCTACCAGCAGGGCGTAGGCTCCCAGCTCGGCAGTCGCCGGCAGGCCCGCGGCAATCAGCTCATTGACACTGCGACCGGGATACTTGAACGAGGGCCCCAGCTCGCCGCGGGCGAGGTCGCCCAGATAGGCCAGGTACTGCTGCCCCAGCGGCAGGTCCAGCCGGTACTGGGCCTCCAGTGCCGCCTTGACCTCGGGGATAACGGCCTTTTCGCTGTCGAAGGGGCCGCCGGGCGCGACCCGCACCAGAAAGAAGGTCACGGTGATAACCGCCAGGATCACCGGTATCGCCTGCAGCAACCGCCCGCCGACAAAACGCCACATAGGCTACTCCAGCTCGAATTCTGTCAACGGCACTTGCTCCAGATAGATGTACTTCATGTTGACGAAGTCCATCAGGTTGGGTGGCATGCCTTGTACACTGGGATGCACCAGATGCTTGCTGGCGTAGGTATAGATGGGAATGATCGGCATCTGCTCCATCAGCCGGGTCTCCGCCTCATGGAAGATCGCGAAGCGTTCTTCCTGGGTGGCAGCCTGGGGTGCCCGCCGCAGGATCATCTCATCGTACACCGGATCGGCAAAACCGGTATTGTTGTTGCCCCCGCCGGTAATGTACATGTCGAGGAAATTGTTGGGATCCACGTAGTCCCCGATCCAGCCGCGCCGGGCAATGTCAAAATTCATCTCCGAGACGGAATCCAGGTAGACCTTCCACTCCTGGTTCGCCAGGGTGACCTCGATATTGAGCACGTCCTTCCACATCTGCTGTACGGCGACGGCGACCTTGCGATGGCTTTCACTGGTGTTGTAGGTCAGCTCGAGTCCGGGCCAGCCGGCGCCATCCGGGTAGCCCGCCTCCGCCAACAGTTGACGCGCCTGTTCAGGATCATGGCTGAACAGCCGCGGCGGCTGATAGCCCAGCGTGCCCGGGGGCGTAATCGCGTAGGCGGGATCATTGCTGCCGTAGAGCACGTTCCGGGTCAGCGACTCGCGGTCCACTGCCAGCGACAGGGCCCGGCGGACACGGACGTCGTCCAGCGGCGGACGTTTGGTGTTGAGCAGATAAAAATAGGTACCCAGGTAAGGCGCCTCGACGAACGGACTGTTTTCCAGCTTGCGGTAGTCGGGGAACTTGGCCAGCGGCACGTCGTTGGTCACGTGCAGCTGGTTGACCCGGAACATGCGCTCCTCACTGACAACATTCTCTGTCGGGTAGAAGACGACGCCGTTGAGGCGCACGGTGTCCGCATCCCAGTAGTGCGGGTTCTTCTCCACCACAATACGCCGGTTCAACTGCCACTTTTGCAAGCGGAAGGGGCCGTTGCTGACGATATTCCCGGCTCGGGTCCAGCGGGTAAAGCGGTCCGTGGCCTCGCCAAACTGCTCCACCGTGGCGCGCGGCACCGCGAAGCTGCTGTAGTGGTCCATCAACTGCAGGAAATACGGCGTGGGCTCGTTGAGAGTGACCTCCAGGGTCATGTCATCCAGCGCCCGCACCCCGATCAGCTCCGGGTCGTCAATCTTGCCGGTTGCATAGGCTTCGGCATTCAGCACCGGGTACAGCATGTACGCGTACAGATTGCCCATCGCCGGATCCAGTGCGCGGCGCCAGGACCAGACGAAATCGTGGGCGGTCACCGGCTCCCCATTGGACCAGCGCCCTTGTGGCTGCATGTGGAAAGTGATGACCCGCCGGTCCTCGCTGAACTCCCAGCTGGCGGCGGCGCCGGGCTCCGGCTCCAGGGTCCAGGGATTCTTGCGGGTCAGCCCCTCGAACAGGGCATCGATGAGCTTGCTTTCCGGGACCCCGGTGACCACATGGGGATCCAGCCCCTGGGGTTCGGAGCCATTGCCAAAGTGGAGGATGCCGTCGCGATTGCCCTGGGCAACATTGGATTCACCGGCGCTGCAGGCCAGCAGGCCGAGCAACGGGGCCAGCAGGAGCAGTAATCTGGGGAGACAGCGGAGCATGGCAGGAAAATACCTGCTTTTGCTCCCCGGCGCCAGCGATTCACCGGGCAAATTCACCACGCCTCAGTAGCCCGCCGCGCCGCTCTGGATCCTGTCGAACCAGTCCTGGTCCAGTGGTTCGTACACCGAGGAGCCCGGCTTGAGCACACAAAGTACATCCGCCACCTGTGCCGGGTCATAGCCCTGCTTGCGCAGGTCCCCTTTCAGCAGCTTGAAAGTCCCGGTGGTGTCGATCTCGCGCTGGATACGGAGGAACAGGGGCCGGGCATAGGGCGGCAGCTCCGCCTGCACATGGGCGGAGAAGCTTGCCAGGTCCAGGCTTTCGACACCTTCCACCAGGCGCAGTGCCGCCATCCCTGCGCGACCGTCGGTCCCGGGGACTTCCACACCGAAGACATTGCTGAGCGCCACCTGCGGGTGCTGGTTGATGATTTCGCCGACTTCGTTGGTGGACACGTTCTCGCCCTTCCAGCGGAAGGTGTCGCCGATACGATCGACAAACTGGTAGTGCGGCAGGCCGAGGGCAAAACCCACATCTACCGTGCGCATCAGATCGCCGGTGTTGAACCAGGCATCGCCCGGCTCAAACACATCGCGCAGGATCTTTTTCTCGGTCGCCTCGGCACTGGTGTAGCCCTCGAAGCGGGTATGCGCCGTGATCTTGCCCAACAGCAGCCCCGGCTCGCCGGCTTCGACCCTGACACAGCGGCCGGCGCCGTCGCGCACGACTTCGTCTCGATCAACATCGTACTGGACCAGGGCGGTCGGCAGTGCGGAGCTGCCGACGGTGCAGTCCTTGTTGAGCAGGTTGACGAAACCGATGTTGCCTTCGCTGGAGCCGTAGAACTCGATCACCCGCTCCAGCCCGAAGCGACTCTTGAACTGGTGCCAGACATCCGGCCGCAGGCCGTTCCCCACCACCCCCCGCAAGGGGTTGTCGGCGTCATCGGGCCGGGCGGGGACGTGCAGCAGATAGCGGCACAGCTCGCCAATATAGACGAAAGCCGTGGTGCGGTGCTCACGGACTTCCGGCAGGAACTGGCTGGCGGAGAACTTGCGGCGAATGAACATGCTGGCGCCCGCGAGGAACGCCGCCCCGGCGCCGACCATCAGCCCGGTGCCATGGTACAGCGGCAGGCACAGATAGAGCCGATCGTGTTCCGTGAGCTGCAGGCCCGCCACGTGTATGATCCCGGCCGTTGCCAGATAGCGCCGGTTGGAGAGTACCGCCGCCTTGGGCAGGCCTGTGGTGCCGGAGGTGAAAATGTAGAACGCGGTGTCGCCAATCGTCACCGACTCGGTCTCCGCCGGGTTATCGGTGCTTGCTGCTGCCGCCTCCGCCGCCATGTCCAGAGTCCAGTCCGGCGCCGCAATGGTGCCGGCATCGGGCACGTACAGGTAGTCGCCATCCTCGAGCTCCAGCTCGGCACGAACTTCCGCCACCGCCTGCAGGCACTCCTCGCCAAACAGGAACATGCGGGAATTCGCAGTCGTTACGCAGTGCACCAGCGGCCGGTGGGTAAGGTTGGTGTTGATCAGGGAGGCAATGACACCCAACTTGTTCAGGGCAATCACCACCACCATGAACTCGATCCGGTTCTCCATCAGCACACTGACAGCGTCGCCGCGCCTGAGTCCCCGGGCCCTGAACACCGCCGCATAACGATTGGCCTCGGCATTGAACTGGCTCCAGTTCATCTCCCGCCCTTCAAACACGAAGGCGGACCGCCGGGGCAGGCGCATCGCGTTCTGGGCCACCCGCGCGCCCAGGCAGTCCGGCGTATCGTCCGGCTGCGGCTTCAGCAGCTTCTTTGCCTTGATCAGCGCCGGCACTTCACACAGGGTTCGCAGGACATCTTTTTTTATCACCGACAAGCTCCGATTGGGGATCGAAGGGGTAAGATACCGTTTCACAGGACACTTGTAACGCGAACCGGACGCTCTTTTGCAGCGGGGAGGCCCATGAGTCACTATCAGCAACTGCAGCAACATTTTGCCCGTCTCAACGATCTCGCGCATGTTCAGGCCATCGCCGGCTGGGACGAGGCCGCCATGATGCCCGCCGGCGGCGGTGAGGCCCGCGGCCAGGCCCTCGCCACGCTGGAGGTCATCATGCACGGCATGGTGACGGACCCGCGCGTGGGAGACTGGATAGAAGGCGCCAGCGACGAACAGCTCGACCCCTGGCAGAGCGCCAACCTGCGGGAAATTGCCCGCAGCTACCGTCAGGCCACCTGCATGCCGGCAGACCTGGTGGAACGCCAGAAACTGGCCACATCGCGCAGCGAGCAGGCCTGGCGCCGCTACCGCACGGAAAACAACTGGCAGGCGATGGCGCCGCTGTTGCAGGAGGTGGTGACCCTGGCCCGCGAGGAGGCCGCGGTGCGCGCCGACGCCACCGGCCTGTCGCGCTACGATGCCCTGCTCGACACCTATGAACCGGGCATGACCTGCGCCCGCGTGGATCCGCTGTTCGCGGACCTGAAGGCATTCCTGCCAGGACTGCTGGACGAGGTCCTGGCACAGCAGGCGGCCGCGCCCCTGTTGCAGCCCGAGGGCGGCTTCAGCATCGAGGAACAGCGCCAGCTGGGGCTGGAGATCATGCGCACCCTGGGCTTCGACTTTGAGCACGGGCGTCTCGATGTCAGCCACCACCCTTTCTGCGGCGGTGTGCCCAGCGATGTCCGCATCACCACCCGCTATCGCACGGATGACTTCGTGGCGGCGCTGATGGGCGTGATCCACGAGACTGGCCACGCCCTGTATGAACAGGGGCTGCCCGCGGCCTGGCGCCAGCAGCCGGTGGGCCAGGCCCTGAGCATGGCCATGCACGAGAGCCAGTCCCTGCTGATGGAGATGCAGGCCTGCCGCTCGCGGGAATTCCTGCACTACCTGGCACCGCACCTGCAGCAGGCCTTTGCCGCCGCTGACCCGGCGCTGCCAGCCTGGGGCGAGGACAACCTGTATCGCCTGTATACCCGGGTGAAGCGCGGCTACATACGGGTCGATGCCGACGAGGTCAGCTACCCGCTGCATGTGATCCTGCGCTACGAAATCGAACGCGACCTGATGGAGGGCAGGATGGAGGTCACCGAAATCCCGGAGGCCTGGGACCAGCGCATGCAGCAGTACCTCGGGCTCTCCACTGCGGGCAACTACAGCGACGGCTGCCTGCAGGATGTGCACTGGCCCGCGGGCCTGTTCGGCTACTTCCCCACCTATACCCTGGGGGCGATGACCGCGGCCCAGTTGTTCGCGACCGCACGCCGCGACATCCCCGAACTGATGCAGCAATTGGCCGGCGGCAATTTCTGCGCACTCCTGGGCTGGCTGCGCGACCGGGTACACGGGCAGGGCAAACTGCTCGCCTACGATGACCTGATGACCCAGGCCACCGGCAATCCGCTGCAGGCACACTACTTTCGCGACCACCTGCAGCGGCGTTATCTCGGACGCTAAGGAGCAGAACCATGGATAAACTCAGCGCCCAGGACGTGGGGTTCCTCAAGATTGAAACGCCGCGCTGCCCCTTCCATGTCGCCGCCCTGGTGGTCCTGACACCGCCGGACAAGGCAGCTGCCAATTACCTGCGCCAGCTGGCGCGCAAATGCGGGCGCCTGAACGAGATCCTGCCCGCCTTCAACAAGCGTCTGCAGAATCCGGAAGACCTGTCCGCAGCGGCCTGGGTCACAGCGGACGACTATCAGGCGGAAAACCACGTATTCCACTACGCCCTGCCGGCAACGGGACGCATGGCCGACCTGATGCAACTGGTGACCCGGGCCCACGAGCGGGCCCTGGACCGCTCGCGGCCACTGTGGGAGCTACACCTGATCGAAGGCCTGCCCGGCGGCCGCTTCGCCCTGTACTGCAAGACCCACCACGCCCTGGTGGACGGCATCGGCGCCATGCGCATGATCCAGAGCCTGTTCAGCACCGACCCCAGGCAGAAGATCGACCTGCGCAAGGTGCGCAGGACACCCGGGCGCCAGCACAGCCATCACAATCTGTTCGAGCAGCTCAGCGGAGTCGCGCGGGGCGTTGTCGAGCAGTACCGGGCGCTGCCGCAGCTGTCCCGCCTACTGCTGCATATGGGTGCGGATATTCTCAAGGGCAATACCGACGCCATGCGGCTGCCCTTTACCGCGCCGCGCACGATCTTCAACACCGAGCTGGAGTCGCGCCGCAGCCTCAGCATCTGCGACCTGCCACTGAAAACCGTCAAGCGCCTGGCCCGCCAGAGCGGCGGCACCGTGAACGACGTCCTGCTGGCGATTTGTGGCGGTGCCCTGCGGCGCTACCTGCAGGCCCACAACGCCTTGCCGAAAGATTCCCTGATCGTCGGCATGCCAATGTCACTGAAGTCCGGCAGCGAGCGCGAGGGCAACCGCCTGAGCTACATCATCAGCCCGTTCTTTACCGATGAGAAAGATGACCTGCGCCGGCTGCAGCGGGTGATCCGCACCACCCGCGCCGCCAAGGCGGAGATGGGCAGCATGTCGGTGACAGCCGCGGAGGACTTCTACGCCCTGCTGATGGTGCCTGCCGTGCTGCTTACCATCAGCGGCAACGCCGAGCGGGTCAAACCCGCCATCAACGGCATTTTTTCCAATGTGCCCGGGGCCAGGACAGCGCTGTACCTGGAGGGCGCGCGGATGGAGGCCCTGTACCCGCTCTCCATCATCACCCACGGCATGGGCCTCAACATCACCGTTGTCAGCCAGGCTGACAAGCTCTGTTTCGGCATCGCCGCCTGCCCGACCCGGCAGGCAGACATTGAACATCTCCCCGGCCATATCAAGGCCAGCTACCGGGCCCTGCGCCTGGCAGTGACCGCATCCGGCCACGGCAAGCGCAAAAGCCACTGAGTTATCAGCCCGGCGTACGTACCGGCTCGCTGCCATCCCAGCCGACGGCGGCATGGCGTATGTCGGTCCACAGATGCTCCACTGCCGGCGTCATCTCCACCACCTCAATCATGCCCAGAACAGCGCTGCGCGTGTCGAAATAGGCTGCGCGGCCGCCCACCGCCACGGAACAGGTAAGCACCTGTTCGAAACCTTCGGCGGCATAGTGGGCGCAGCTTTGCTCGAAATCGGTGGCGGCCACCGCATGATGGTGGAAACACCAGCCCGACTCCCGGAACACCTCGCGATAGGGGGAAGGCTTGTCGTCCAGCGGCTGTATCAGTTCGAACTGCATGTGGCCACAGTTCGCCAGCGCCAGGCTGACCGCAAAATCGGCGGGCCGGCCCTTGTAGACCAGGTCATTGAGCTCGAAGTTTTCGAACAGGAACCACGGCCCCACATTCAGTTGCCGGGTAAATTGCGCCATGGATTTCTGAATATCATCGGTGATGAAAGCGGTTTGTATGACGCCGCCATCGGGCTGGCCAAAATTCAGGACGGGCATTGCGGAATCTCCTTGTTGTCGGCTGCCAGCGTATTCACGGTAAAGGCGGGAAACAATGAGTATTTCTACTCTGTTGAGGCATTTTTTCCGGTGCTAGGCTGCAATTCGATTGGGGTTTTCACAAGCGTGGCGCGCCCTGGCGCGCACCCGCGGGGAAACCGCAGCCCACCCGCCTGAATGGAATACCGTCATGAACAACAGCAAGAGCAACAACCAACTCACCGACTCCGGCACCACCGGCATCGCAATCAGCAAGCAGCTCAAGAGCGCATTTTTCCCCCAGGACAAGCTTGAATGGACCCCCTGGGTCATGCCCGACACCTGGTTCAAGTTGCTGGCGATCAACCCGATAACCGGCGGCTTCAGCATGATGCTGAAAGTCGGTGCCCACAATGTTGCCCCCATCCACGGTCATATCGGCTCGGTGGAAGGTATCATCCTGGAAGGCGGGTTTGCCTACGAGGATGACTGGGGCCACGCGGGCGACTACGTACAGGAACCGGCGGGAATCAACCACAAGCCGATCACCGGTGCCGAGGGCATGGTGATGTTTGCAATAGCGCACGGACCGCTGGCCGGTTACAACGACGATGGCAGTGTCGCCCTGATACTCGACGCCAGGGAAATGTTCCGGATGGCGGAAGCTGCCGGAGCCGCCTCCCATGTCGACAAGCCCGAACACTGGGACTGACCTGAACCGAATAGCCGGGAGCCGCAAGGCCACAACACCGATTACAGGGAGAACAACTGACCATGAGCGAAAAAAGACTGGCTGGCAAAACCGCCATCGTGACCGGTGGTGCCACGGGGCTGGGACTGGGGATCGCGCAGCGTTACATCGAGCACGGCGCCACCGTCATCATCACCGATATCAATGTGCAGGCCGGAGAGCAGGCCGCCGGCAAGCTCGGCGCTCGCTTCATCGCCCAGGACGTCACCGACGAGAGCAGCTGGGAAGCACTGTTCGCAGCGCTGGCGGATGAAGGCGCCCGCGCCAGCGTGCTGGTGAACAACGCCGGTTTTGCGGACGCCGGCCTGGGTGAACTGTTCGAGGACATTGACGTCGCCGCCGCGAAGAAAATCTTCGAGGTGAATTTCGACGGCACCCTGCTGGGCTGCAAGCACGCCATTCGCCACATGAAACAGGGCGGCGGCTCGATCATCAACATGTCCTCCATTGCCGCCATGGTACCGGTGCCGTTCATCGCGGCCTACGGTGCCTCCAAGGCCGCGGTGCGTCATCTGACCCAGTCAGTGGCCCTGTACTGCGCCCAGCAGGGCTACCGCATCCGCTGCAACTCCATCCATCCCGGACAGATTCGCACCGCGATGCACGACCGTCTGGTGGACGCCACTGCGAAACAGAATGGCATCACCGCGGCAGAGGCGGAAGCCGGCTTTCTGGGCATGATTCCCATGGGCGAGTTCGGCCAGGTGGAGGATATTGCCAACGCCGCGCTGTACTTTGCCAGCGATGAGAGCAAGCATGTTACCGGCGACCGTATCCTTGTGGATGGCGGCATGATGCTCACCAGTTGAGCTCGGGGACGTGAGCGGCAGATAACCGCCGTGGCGAGGTCGGCCTGACAGATGCCAGGCCGGCAGGGAAATTCAGGCAACCGCCTGCAGGGGAGTTTGCTCCGGGGCGGGAAACTGGAAGCCATCGAGGATGATGTTGGGCCAGAGGAAATCCATGGGATGCGGCGTGAAATCGACGCCGATATTCAGCACTGCCGGACGCCCACTGTCCAGCGCGCGCTGCACCGCGGCGGGAATCTCCCGAAGCTCGGAGACGTCCTCGGCATAACAGCCAAAGCCCCTGGCAACCGTGGCAAAGTCCACCGTGGACAATTTGGTGCCGAAATCGGGGTTTTCCAGCATTTCCCCAAAGGGCTTGTACATGCCCCAGTAACTGTCATTGAACACTACCACGATGACCGCCAGGCCATAGCGGCTGGCGGTTTCCAGCTCCTGGATAGTCATGCCCATGGCGCCGTCACCCGTCAGGCAGAATACCGCCCGCTCCGGGTGCGCCAGCTTGGCGGCATTGGCATAGGGCAGGCCGAAGCCGAGGTGGCCCATGCCGGGAACGAACAGTGACCGCTCGGGGCTGTCTACCTGGATATGGGAGATGGTCCACATCATGGTCTGGCCGCCATCGTGGACGACAATGGCATCGCGGGGCAGCAACTCGCCTATCGCGGCGGCCACCGCGGACTCGTTGAGCAAGCCGGCTCCGCCGACCACCCTGCTCTCCTTCGCCGATTCCCGATACAGCGCCCTGCCGGCATCGCGCTTCCTGAGGATGGACTGCTTCCAGTCCGGATCCTGCTGGAAACCGTCCTGCTCCGCCAACAATTCCAGCAGCGCCTCCAGCGTTGCCCGGGCATCTCCCACCAGACCGATCTCCACCGGTACCGCACGACCGATGGATTCGGCATCGATCTCGATCTGGATGATTTTCTGGTCATCCGGCTTCGGGTAATGCGGCGGCTTGTGGATGGGAGTGAAGGTGGAGAACTTGCAGCCCACCGCCAGCACCAGATCCGCCTCCTGGCCGACATCGATGGCCGCCTGCCCGGACACCAGGCCCGCGGACCCCAGGGTATTGGCATCCGCCGGATCCAGCACCCCGCGACCGTTGGCGGTGGTCATTGCCAGCATGTCCGTGTGTGCCACCAGGTCGCGGAATGCCTGCACACCGCCGGAGCGGGCCACACCGCCACCGGCAATCAACAGGGGCCGGCGCGCACCCCGCAGGGCGGCGGCAACCCGCTGCAACTCCTCCCTGCAGGGCACCGGACGCTGCAGCCGGTAGGGCGGTGTCTGGGCAAGATCGTAGCGGCACAACTGGGTGCCGACATCGCAGGGGATATCCAGGTGCACCGGTCCCGGGCGCCCGGAACGGGCAATGTGGACCGCCCGCTCGAACAGTTCCGGTGCCCGTTCGGGATGGTGCACGATGGCATTCCACTTGGTGATTGAGCGGAACAGGCCGATCTGGTCCGCGGACTGCAACTGGTCGATACTCGGGTCTATCGCCCGGGCCTGGTTCTGCCCGGTGATCACCACCATGGGGATGTTGTCCGCATAGGCGGCGGCAACACCCGGGACCAGGTTGGTCGCGCCCGGTCCCACCGTGGCGAAACAGACCCCCATGGTATCGGTCACCCGGGAGATCGAGGCCGCCATGTGGCCGGCGGCTTCCTCGTGCCGGGTGGTGATGTACACCAGATCCGGGTCCCGCGAGGCGCCGTGCATGATGAGCCCTATCTGGGCCGCGGGCAGGCCGCAGATGTACTTGACGCCGTGCTTTTTCAGGATGGCGAGCAGCATGTCGCTCACCGTGCATTCGGTAATCATTGTTCGGGACTCCGGAACAGGGTTGTCAGTTGCGTTGCGAATGTCTGGAGGGCATGCCCGCGGTGGTGCCACCGTCGACCAGAAACGTGGTGCCGGTGATCATGGCCGACTCGTCACTGGCCAGGAATACGACCGAATTGGCAATATCCGCCGCCGTCGCCAGCCGCCCCAGGGGCACATTGTCAATCATGCCCGCCACCATCGTGTCCCGGTCGCCGACCGCTTCTGCAATCGGTTCCAGCATCTCCGTGTCCACATAGGTCGGGTGGATGGCGTTGCAGCGAATGCCGTAGCCGCGCTCGGCGCAGTCCAGGGCCACGGACTTCGACAACAGGGTGACACCCGCCTTGGACGCGCCATAGGCGGGCAGGTCCGAGGTGCCCAGCAGGGCACCGATGGACGAGATGTTGATCAGCGAACCGCCACCGTCGGACTGCCTGATGGCGCGGATGCCGTGCTTGCAGGCCAGCATGGTGCCGGTAAGATTGACCGCCAGCACCCGGTTCCACTCCTCCAGCACCATGTCTTCAACAGTGCCGGTAATCCCGATGCCGGCACAATTGACCACGATATCCAGGCGTCCGAACAGCTCCAGGGCCCCGGCCGTTGCCGCCTCCCAGTCAGCCTCGCTGCTGACATCCAGAGCGTGGCTGGCCGCGGCCGCGCCGATGCGCTCGGCGGTTGCCTGTGCTCCCGCGGTATTGATGTCCGCGACCAGCACCCTGGCGCCCTCCCGTGCCAGCGCCTCGCAGGACGCACGCCCTATGCCCGAGGCACCGCCGGTGACCAGCGCCACCTTGCCCTTCAGTCTGCCCATCACAACCTTCTCCCTGCCGGCCGGTTTCGTTTCACGTTTCAGAAGTTGAATCGTCCCTCGACACCGACCCAGCGGGGCTGGCCCAGGGTCTGCTCGGTGAAACCGTTGGACGCGATATCAAAGGCATAGCTGATGTACTCCTCGTCGAGGAGGTTGCGGGCAAACAGGGACAGCTCATACTGTTCGCTGGCAGAGGTGTAGGTCACCCTGCCGTTAAACAGTTTGTAGCTGGGAATATCGGTGTTGGGCGCGTTGGTCAGCTGCGAGAAATAGCCGCTGTTGTAATAGCCACTCAACTGTACCGAAATCACCCCCGCCTGCAGGGGAAAGTCCTGCACGATGGCACCGCTGAAGGTGAACTCCGGTGACTGTGGCGCTTCCCGGGTGACATTGATCGGATTCAGCGGATCCGTCCCGATCAACACGTCTTCCACCTCGGTATCCAGGTACGCGGCACTGAACATCAGCGTGGTGGTGTCCGTGGGCGAGATGGTCAGCTCGGTGTCCATGCCCTGAATCGTGGCATCGGTGTTGTACAGGGTGAAATTGATGCCGCGCTGATCGAAGGCCTGGTAGTCCCGGTAATCGTAGTAATAGGCGCTGATGTTCCAGCGCGCCCGGTTGTCCCAGAAGTCCAGCTTGCTGCCCACTTCCCAGGCATAGATATCCTCGCCGTCGAAGCGCAGGCCGGCAAATGGCGCGTGGCCGGCAAACCCGGCATTGTAGTTGAACGCCTTGTAGCCCTTGTTGAAACTGGCGTACAGCAGCCAGTCTTCCGCCGCGCTGTAGTCCAGCTGCAGGCGCGCGGAGACACCGTCTTCGTCATGCTCGTCGACGATGGGCCCATTGGTCAGCACTTCCTCGATCAGACTGCCGGGCGGAACGCCCAGGGGGGCCTGGCCGGGAATGGGGACGCCTCCCGCGCGCAGGAACGGCACCGCATTGTAGTCGTAGTCCTTCTCGTCGTAGGTCCAGCGCAGACCCGCGGTCAGCACCAGGTCCGGGGTCAGGTCGCGCTCCAGCTGGCCGAATACCGACCAGGAGGTGGTTTCCACGCTCCAGTTCGCGGTCTGGCCCAGGGACAGGGCCGCGGGGTCCAGAGCCGGCGGCGGGTTGACCCGCAGTGCCTGACTGTAGTCACCATCGATGTTCAGGTAGTACAGCCCGGTGGTCCAGCGGGTTGCGCCCTCCACCTGCTCCAGGCGCAGTTCCTGGCTGAAGGTGTCACTGTCGCCGGTCTGCCCGAACTCGATAAAGGGGAACGGGGTCAGGTCATTGTCCTCCAGATAGTCGGACTCGACGCTGTTGAGGTTACTCAGCGATACCAGCCTGACCCGGTCAAACTCATAGGCGATATTGGCGATGAGGTTGCTGGAGTCACGCTCCATGAACCCGGGCTGGTCGAAAGCGCCGCTGTAGAGGTCATTGTCGGGCTTGATGTAGCCGAGAATGGTGTTGTTCACCCCCGGTACGTTGAAGCCGAGGCCGGTCACCGGGTCGATCGCCGCACCCTGGGTGTGGGCGCCGCCGACATTGTCCACATCCATCTGGTAGATATCCGCGCTGAGCAGGATATCCAGCCGGTCCGAGGGAGTGATCTGCACATGCAGGCGCCCCGCCAGGGTGTCGTCCTCCAGCTGGTCGGGGCCTATGGCGTTGTCGATATAGCCGTCGGCCTTGCTGTGGAACAGCGCCAGCCGGGCCCTGACCGTATCCGACAGGGGGCCGCTGATGGCGCCCTGGACACTGTAGGAGCTGTAGCTGCCGGCGGATGCCTTGAGATAACCTTCCAGCTCCTCGGTGGGCTTGTTGGTGATCAGGTGGATCAGGCCACCGGTGGCGTTGCGCCCGAACAGGGTACCCTGGGGGCCGCGCAGCACCTCGGCACGACTGATGTCGTACATCTTGATGGAGTTGGTGGAGATGGACGACTGGTAGACCTCGTCCAGGTACAGCGCATTGGGCGATTCGATATGTCCGGCGAAGTCGTTCTGGGCCACCCCGCGGATGGATACCAGGCCCACCAGTGGCGCCCCGCCGCCGTTCTGCAGCATCAGGCCCGGAGTCACCATGGTCAGCATGTCGGTATCGGTGACATTGAACTGCTCCAATGCGGCACCGGACATGGCCGTGACTGAAATGCCGGTGTCCTGAAGGTTGATTGCGCGCCGGGTCGCGGTGACCACAACCTCCTCCAGGGTATTCGCCATTACGTCGGCATTGAGCAGCGCCAGGATCGCTGCCGGCAGGACACAGGTTTTCTTGTACATGGGTACCCTCCAGATTGTGGCCTTCACGTGGATTACTGTTATCGCGAAGGTTGTTCGAACGAGACCGCCTGCTGGCTGTTACTGACGATATCCGCACAGGCACTACAGCATTGCGATCGAGTCTAGGCGCGCGGCAGCCGAAACGGGATAGCGAGAATTACTCATTTTTGTATATACTTGAGGCATAAAATGATGACCCATGGTGGCGGAGTACGAGTCCAGGATGCTCCGCCCGAGGTAACACATAATGGTAGCGCTGCATACGCGGGACCTGCGGGACGTTGTCGACATAAGCCACAGGGCCCTCGACTGTGACAATATGGAGGAGCTGCAACAGGAGGCTCTGGCCTCCATGGAGCGCGCCATTGGCGCGCGCAGCAGCGTCTATTGCCATCTCAGCCTGAGCCAGCACCAGATCTGCATCAGCGAAGGACAGGAGCGCGGCGTGCCAGCGGGCGCGATGGCGCGATGGTGTGCGGGCTATCACCGCCAGGACCCCTTCATGCAGAGCTATCTCACCGGTCTTTCGACATCACCACGGAATGTGATTGTGTCCAGCGAGGTCATCCGCCACCAGGACTATGTGACTACCCGGTTCTACAACGAGTTTCTCAAGCCGCAGTCGATCTATCACGTCATGATCATCGGCCTGAAGCCGCAGGGCCGCGCCCCGTTCGGCGTCATCGGGTTGCACCGTTCTGCCGATGAGCGGGGATTTTCCCGCCTGGAGGTCGCCAAGGCCGACCTGATGGCCCCCTGCCTGCGCGGCGCCGTCGAGAGGATCCAGGCGCGGGAGCTGCTGGCGCGGCACGAGCATGTGCAGCCACGGGGCGTGGACGTGGTTGCCACTGACGGCAGCACGACCCTGGAACAGCGCATGGAAAAGTTTGGCCTGTCACGACGCGAGAAGGAAGTGGTGGAACTCCTGCACCAGGGCCTGACCAGCCTGCACATCGCCGACCGGCTCAACATCAGCGTCCGCACCGTCAACAACCACCTGCGCTCGGTCTACGACAAGAGCGGCGTGCACAACCGCACCGCCCTGCTCTACCAGCTGACCTGCTGACAGGTTCAACACCGGCGGTTGTCAGCGCCGCGGGAAATTTTGCTATACTCGCGCCCGCGCCGGTGTAGCTCAGTTGGTAGAGCAGCTCATTCGTAATGAGAAGGTCGTAGGTTCGACTCCTATCTCCGGCACCACTAGATCAATAAAATCAATTAGTTAGACGGAAATTATAATCTATCCCTATATTGATCCCCACTAAGCGAAAATGGTGCATCAGCACTCCCGGTAACCGCGTTGCCGCCCTCACCCCAAACTCAACCTACGGAATCAATAACGCGGATCGGCTCGTCAGCTGAACTACTTGCGGCCGCCGACAGGCCCACTACACCCCTTACCCGCTCTCAAGCCATACCACCTCCCCGACTGGCTCTAGCAATGCTGCATTCTTGTTCCGGGAATTGCCGACAGCCGACGTCAGCGAGTGTAGGGCTAACGGGAATTTCAGTTCCGCACGAAATAGCGGATCGACGGGTGGTATCTCCTCAGTATTGTCCAGCCAGCGGACGCACTCCTCCCGCGACAGCATCACTGGCATTCGCGAATGCCAAGGCTGGAACTCCGGGGCAGCTTCTGTGGTGACCAGGGTGCAGGACAGCAAGGCCGTCGGCTGACCTCGCCAGACATCCCACAGTGCCGCCACGGCCAGGGTGCTGTCTTCGTTGGTTATCAGCCACGGCTGCTTGTGACCCTGCTCTGTGCGCCATTCAATGAAACTACTCATCGGGACAATGCCACGCTGGCTCTTGAAGGGACCGCGGAATGCCGGGCTTTGGGTCAGCGACTCGGCGCGGGCATTGAACAT
>TARA_R110002110_G_scaffold395138_1_pt1 | contig 24515 bp, 22 predicted proteins | sample TARA_R110002110 | Tara Oceans TARA_R110002110 (sample SAMEA4397330) | marine metagenome | biome: Polar Biome; feature: [SRF] surface water layer (ENVO:00010504); material: water (ENVO:00002006), including particulate matter (ENVO:01000060) such as... | depth 5 m
TCGTCTCGCCGGCGGCCAGGCCGTCCAGCAGGCTGTCATTGACCGTGAAGTCCCAATCAATCGCACCACCGTTGATCACCGCAGCAAAGCTGCCGATGTAGCCAGCACCATTGTCGACGCTTGCAACCGTGTGGGTGTCGGTAATGTCTTCGTCGGAGAAGCTCAGGGAGCCCGAGTCTGTCAGATCGTCGACATTCTCGCCTGTCGCACCGTCGGCGATCTCCGTCACGTCGCCCGTCGTATCGCCACCGCTGATCACCGGGGCCTCGTTGGTGCCCGTGATGGTGATGGTGACCGTCTCGGTGTCCGTCCCGCCGTTGCCGTCGTCAACCGTGACGTCGTAGCTCTCAACAATGCTGTCGCCGGCACCCAGGCTGTAGAGCAGCGCGTCATTGACCGTGAAGGTCCAGTCGATGTCCGAACCGTTGATCACCGCGGCAAAGCTGCCGAGATAACCAGCACCATTGTCGACGCTGGACACACTGTGGGTGTCGATCAGATCGACATCGCCGAAGCTCAGGGAGCCCGTGTCGGTCAGGTCGGCCGTGTTCTCGCCCGCATCGCCATCGGGAGGCTCAGTTACCGAACCCGTGGTGTCACCACCGGAGATGACCGGCGCGTCGTTCGTGCCCGTGATCGTGATGGTCACCGTCTCGGTGTCCGCCCCGCCGTTGCCGTCATCAACCGTGACGTCATAGGACTGCACGATGGTCTCGCCGACCGCCAGGCTGTCCGCCAGGCTGTCATTGACCGTGAAGGTCCAATCCACCGAACCCGTGCCGTCGCCCGTCGCCGGATCGCCGATCACCGTGGCAAAGCTGCCGATGTAATCCGCGCCGTTGTCGGAGCTGGAGACCGTGTGGGTATCGCTCAGGTCGGAGTCAGAGAACGCGATCGAACCGCTATCCGTCAGGTCGTCGCTGTTCTCGCCGGCGGCACCGTCCGCGATCTCCGTCACGCCGCCCGTGTTGTCGGCGATGCCGATGACCGTTGCGTCGTTCGTGCCCGTGATGGTGATGGTGACCGTCGCCTGGTCCGTGTCGCCGTCCGTATCTTCGAGTTCGTAGACGACCGTGACGGTCGTGGTCTCGCCGTCGGCGAGATAATCGAGGTCACCGTTCGGATCGAAAGTGATCGTGTTGTCCGGATTGACCGTCGCCGTGCCCGACGTCGGGCCCGTGATGATCGTGACCGAAGCCACCCCGTCCGGCGCGTCGTCATTGTCCAGAACGTCGATGACAACGCCCGGGCCGTCTTCCGAGGCCGAGCCGCTGTCGTCGATCGCGTCGACCAGCGCGTTGTCTTTGTTGCCGTTGATGGTGATCGTGACGGCCTGGGTGTCGGATGCCCCATGCTCGTCGGTGACCGTGACATTGAACGTCTCGGTCGCGGTCTCACCGCTGTCGAGATCGTCCAGCGCCGGGGTCGTGTTGTCGAGTGTGTAGGTCCACTGTCCCGACGTATCGATGCTCAGCGCGCCATAGGTGCCGGCACCGCCGCCGTCGACCGTCCAGCCCAGGACCGCACCGTTATCGACATCGGCTCCCGCCAGCTGCCCCGTGACAGTGTTTGTCGCATCGTCCTCATCCAACGTCCCGGCGTCGTTGCCCGGAAGGAAACTGATCTCGGGCGCATCGTTGGTGCCGGTGACCGCAATGGTGACCGTTTGGGTGTCGGTCGCGCCATGTTCGTCGGTGACGACGACCGTGAAGACCTCGTCATGGCTCTCGGTCGCGGCCAACGCCTGCACATTCGCCGCGCCATTGTTCAGGGCGTAAGTCCAGCTGCCGTCGCTATCGACAGTCAGTGCGCCATAAGTTCCGACGCCGCCGCCCAATACGGACCAGGCTGCCGTCGCGCCATTGTCGACATCCGTGGAATCGAGATCTCCGGAGACAATCGTCGGCGCATCCACGCCATCCTCATCCACCGTGCCTGCAACATCGCCGCCCGACGTGATGATCGGCGCGTCGTTCACGCCCGTCACGGTGATGGTCACCGTGGCCGTGTCGGTCGCGCCCGCGAGGTCGGCGATCGTGTAGGTGAAGGTATCCACCGCGCTCTCGCCGACGGCGAGGCTGTCCAGCAGACCCGTGGCGTCATAGCTGTAGGTGCCGTCGGGATTGACCGACACTGTCGCGCCCAGGGTGCTTAGCGCGTCGAAGCTGGTGACCGAGATCACATCTAGGCTGTCGGGGTCGCTGTCGTTGTTGAGCAGGCCTGCCAGCGGGTCGGTCACGACGAGGACGCTGTCCTCATCGATCGTGCCGCTGTCATCCACCGCATCGGGCGGCGCGTTGACCGGACCCCCGACGATTTTTACCCGATAATCTTCCCAATCCTGGACGTGCAGCGTCGCGCCCAGCGCGTCGAAGGTGAACACCGGGCCGTGATCGGTCCACGGGTTCGCGTTCGCCGCGATAAACGCGTCCAGCGCGGCCAGTTCGGCTTGCACGTCGGCATTTGCGAATTCAGCCGCCGTCAATTTTACGACAAGCGTGTCGAAACCCCGGCCGCCGTCATAGACGTCGGTCTCGCCGATATTCTCCGTGAGGCTCCAGACGCCCTTGTCGTCGCCCCGGCCGCCATAGACGTAATCCGATCCGGCGCCGCCATCGAGATAGTCGTTGAAAGTGACGTCACCGCTGCCCGAGCCTGAGCCCCAATGGGAGCCGTGCCCAGAGCCAGACCCGCTGCCGGACCCCGAACCGGAGCCACGACCTTTCTTCTTGTGATGCCCACTGCCTCTGCCCGATCCTGAGCCACTGCCCGAACCGTGCCCATGCCCGGAACCTCGTCCGCTGCCCGAACCACGCCCGCTTCCGGACCCATGGCCCGAACCCGAACCGCCGCCGTGGCCGTAATCGTCTCCGATCAGGATATCGTTGCCTGCCCCGCCACGCAGGACATCGTCGCCCCGGCCGCCGATCACGAGGTCATCGCCGGCGCCGCCGGCAAGGTAATCGTCGAACGACACGTCACCGCTGCCCGATCCCGAGCCGCGATGATGGCGCCCGGATACATGGCCGGAACCGCTTCCCGATCCACTGCCCCGGCCATGACCGGACCCATGGCCCGAACCCGAACCGTCGCCGATGAGAATGTCGTTGCCAGCACCGCCGATCAGGCGGTCGTCGCCGGAACCACCGATCAGGACATCGTCGCCGGACCCGCCACGGACGACATCGTCGCCTGCGCCAGCCTCGATGTAATCGTCGCCGGAACCGCCGCGGATATCGTCATCGCCCGCGCCGCCGGAGATTTGATCGTTGCCCGAGCCACCATCGACCGTGTCGTCGCCCGAGCCCGCGTTGATGTAATCGTTGCCGCCGCCGCCGCTGATCGTATCGTCGCCCGAACCCCCGTCGATCCAGTCGTCGCCCGGGCCGCCGTCGATCGTGTCGTCGCCGCGACCGCCCTTGAGCTTGTCGTTGCCCGCGCCACCGATGATCGTGTCATCACCGTCGCGGCCGTCGATGTCATCGCGCCCGCTCGTACCAACGAGGTGGTCGTCTCCGCGTGTGCCACGACGTCGTGCCATTTCGACCCCACATACCCATTCAGGTCAGAACGCAAAAAGCGTTCCCGTCGCCGACATCCATACCAACGAAGGTCCCGGTTGAAACACTACGCAATAGTAGCGTCATATCGGGGGACGGTACAACGAAGATAATGTTAATTGGTTAACTCAATAACTGCGTATTTCCGGGCATTTATGCCCGAAAAAGATTTCACGCGTCCATGTGTTTAACCAGCCGTGAGGCGGGGCAGAATGATGTCCTTGTGGAACCGCGCCATTTCTTCGAATACGGGCATTACTTCCGGTTCGCTCCCGTCATCCCTGAATTCGCGATACAGCGCATAGACATTGCCGATGAAACGCTCCGCATCGCCCCAGGTGTCATAGTCGGCCAGCGAGATTTCGCATGCCGCGTCCCATTCCGAGAGGCCCGCATCGAAGCATTTGCGCGTCTCGGCCTCGATATAGTCGAGATAGCCCTTAAACACGCGCACATGGGCCTTGTCCGTGACCGGGCCGTGCCCCGGCACGACCACATCGGCGTCCAGCGACAGGATGATGTCGCAGGCCCGCTGCCAGTTCGAGATCGGGCCGTCCCAGATCACCGGATGTCCGCCGTTGAAGATGATATCGCCGGTGAAGATCAGCCGGTCGCCGGGCAGATGGGTCAGGATATCGCCGCGGGTGTGCGCCGGCCCGACATTGTAGAGCTCAATCTCTCGGTCACCGCAGGTCAGGCTCATCCGATCGTCAAAGGTGGTCGTCGGCGGGGTGAGCTCGATGCCCGAGAAATCAAACGGCGCGAAGCAATGTTCGAGAAACTCGCCCAGAACACCCAGATTCTTAGCGTTCGCCATCATATCTTCCAGCCGGCTCGGCGGGAAATGGTCGAATTCTTCCGCACAACCCGTCGAGGCGATGATCTCGGCGTCCTTGACCAGCTGGTTGCCCCAGACATGGTCGGCGTTGGCGTGGGTGTTGATCAAACGCCCGATATCCTTGGCCACCGGCACCGCATCGCGCATCGTTGCGAGCATGTCCCGGGTCAGCGGCAGGTCAAACAGCGTGTCGATCAACACCGTCTCCTCGCCATCGACGATCAGGCCGGCATTCGACCAGCCCCAGCCGCCATCGGGCAGCAGATAGGCGTAGAGCCCGTTGCCGACCTCATGCAGACCCTTGCTGTATTGCCATTTCGCCATCTCGAACGCTCCCCTTAGCCCTGTTTCACAACCTTGTTTTTCAACACGCCGATCCCGGTGACCTCGAGTTCGATCACATCGCCGTCTTCGAGATATTTGTCATGCTCGAGCCCGCAGCCCCAGCCGACCGTGCCCGAGGCGAAGAATTCGCCCGGGAACACGGTCTCGGCGCGTGACGTGTGGGCGATGCAGTCCTCGAACTTGTGATACATCTCGCCCGAATTGCCGCGTGAGCGTTCCTCCCCGTTGATCCGCACGATCAACACGGCGTCGTAAGGGTCGAACGCGTCGGCGGTGACAATACACGGGCCAATGATGTTGCCGGTGTCGAAATCCTTGCCCTTGCCGGGCCCGAAGCCGGCCGGCATCTCATGGGCCTGGGTGTCGCGCGCCGAGATGTCGTTGAAGATCGAGTAGCCGAAGATCATGTCCGTGGCATCCTTGGCGTCGATATCCTTGCCGCCCTTACCCAGCCAGCAGCCAAACTCCATCTCGTAATCCAACATTTCCGAGAAGAACGGCCAGATGACATCGGTACCCGTGCCGATCACGCCAAGGCGGCTCGGCTTGTAGAAAAGCGGCTGGTCGTACCAGATCTGCGGGATCGCAAACGCACCCTCTTTTTCGAACCGCTTGAGCGCCTCTTCGGGGTCGGGTTCGGCCTGCGCCTTTTTCTTGCGCAACATCTCAAAAGAATTGATTAAGTGTTTCTCAAAACACAAAAAATCCCGTATCTGTGGTGGCTGGGGTACGGGGGTTAGCAGCTCCACATCCGCGAACGAATACACGGCCTCGCCGCCATCTGCCGCGACGATTTCGCGGGCCCTGGCGACGGCCGGGTCCCCGGCTTCGATCAGGGCCAGCATGGTCTCGAAACAGGGCTGATTGTCGGCCGCCGCGAGATCGAAAACCCGCGTCTCGTCTTCGCTCAATGCGCCGACGCGCGGTGCGCCGCCGCCGGCGGTGAATGTTACCAGTTTCATCGTCTATTCCCCCTCGGCGGGTGGTTCCCGACCGTCGCGTTTGTTATTCGGCTGCGACCTGCTGAGCAGCCAGCTTGTCCGCCGGTTTCTTGTGGAATGTGCCGTCCTTCATGATCGCCAGGAAGCGATCCGGGTCCTGCAGGATCGCAATGTCCTTCGAGGGATCGCCGTTGACCAGCAGCAGATCGGCGAAAGCGCCTTCTGTAATGAGCCCGAGCCGCCCCGGTTCGCCCATCAGCTCACCGCCGGCCTGGGTGGCTGCCTGGATTGCCTCCAACGGCGTAAACGCGAACAGTTCGACGAACATCTGCAAATCACGGGCGTTGCGGCCGTGGGGATTCCATTTGAAGCCGTAGTCCCCGCCCGGCAAAACCCGGACGCCCCGCTTGCGCAGATCGGCCATGGTCGCGCTGACGGTCTCGATTTCCTTTTCCGCCCGCGCCCGGGTGAAATCATCGGTGCTGATGCCGTATTTCTCGCCCTCGGTCAGGCGGCCATAGGGCAAACCCATGGCAGGTGCCACGAAAACCCGGTCCCGCGCGGCCTCGAGCATGTCCTTGGCTTCATCGTCGGCCAGTGTGGCGTGGTAGATCACCTGAACGCCGTTGCGGACACACATCTTCACGGCCTCGGCCGAGCGGGCATGGGCCGCGACCATGCGGTTGCGCTGTCGGGCCACCGCGCACACCGCGGCCACCTCGTCATCCGACATGGCGGTATCTTCGGCCAATGGGTCCGGACCCGTTCCCTGCGCTGACGGCACGATCTTAAAGGTGTCGACCCCCGCACGTGCCGCCGCGCGGCAGGCTTTACGAAATGCCTCTGGCCCGTCGAGGACCAGCGAATAGGCATCCTCCCGGCCGATATCACCGAACCCGCCGGTGACCGTCATCTGCCGGGTCGCCGCCTTGAGCCGCGGCCCCGGAATATCCCCGGCATTGATCGCGTCGCGCAGTGCGACTTCGAGATTGTCGCGCGCGGAGCTGCCGCTGAACATGCTGGTGAAGCCGTGATCGAGCATCTTGCGGGCGTTTTTCGCCGTCTCGAGGATGTGTCGCTCGGCAGACTGGGCGTTGATATCCCCCAGGGTGGCGGAATCGAGAAAACTCAGATGGGCGTGCGCATCGGTAAGGCCCGGCATCAGGGTCGCGCCCCCACCGTCGACGATATCGGCATCGCCGATATTTTCCACGTCGCCGCGCGAAACCGCCGCAATCTGGTTTCCCTTGACCAGAACCGCCCCATCGAACGGTTCTGCCCCCGTCCCGCCGATCACGGAAACATTGGTGAATAGCGTCTCGACCATGGCTCGGTTCCCTGTCGTGAAGTCAAAGGCATTGAACGTCCCGGCCGGAGACACTGTCAACCATGGGCATATGCGAACGGGCTTGCTATCAAGCACCCATGAGCATCACACACAGCTACAGCGGCGTCTGGCCCGTCGCCCCGACCCCCTTCACCGACACCGGCGCAATCGACCTCGAGGGCATGAAGCGGGTCCTCGACTGCATGATCGACCAGGGGGTCGACGGCATCTGCATTCTCGCCAACTTCTCCGAGCAGTTTCTTCTGTCCGACGAGGAGCGCGACCAGCTGACACGCCTGTCCCTCGAACATGTCGCCGGCCGGGTCCCCGTTATTGTCACCGCCAGCCACTTCGCTACCGACATCGTGGTCGCCCGGGCCAAACAGGCCGCCGACCTGGGTGCGGCGATGATCATGCTGATGCCGCCCTATCACGGCGCGCTCCTGCGCGGCACGCCGGACCAGATCGTCGAACAGTTCGCCGCCGCCGGCGCGGCCGGGCTGCCCATCATGGTCCAGGACGCGCCTTTGTCCGGGACCGACCTCCCCGTGGATCTGCTCGTCCGGATGGCGCACGAGATCGAGGCCGTCAAATGCTTCAAGATCGAGTGCGCCCAGGCGGCCAACAAGCTGCGCGCCCTGATCGCCGCGGGCGGTGATGCGATCGAGGGTCCGTTCGACGGCGAGGAAGGCATCACCCTGCTCGCAGACCTCGACGCCGGTGCGACCGGCTGCATGACCTCGGCGATGATTCCCGACCTCGTCCGCCCGGCGATTGCCGCACATCTCGCAGGCGACCGGGAAACAGCCAGGGACGTCTATGGGTGGGTCCTGCCCCTGATCAACCATGAGAACCGGCTGTGCGGGTTTCGCGCGGCCAAGGCGGTGATGAAGGCCGGCGGCGTGATCAAGTCCGATTTCTGCCGTCACCCGATCGCGCCGCTTGCGCCGGCTGTACGCACAACATTGCTGGATCTCGCGGCCGAACTCGATCCGATTGCCCTGCGTTGGGGCAAATGACGATCCGCCCCGTGCATCGCCACGAGAACCACTCCAAATAAGCCACAAGGAAGACTATGCAGGACGAAATTGAATTCGGCCCGGCTGAACGCGCGGACCTCGATGTGATGCTGGACTGGGCCGCCGACGAAAGCTGGAATCCCGGCCTGAGCGATGCGGCCTGCTTCTGGGAGGCCGATCCCGAGGGATTCTGGGTCGTGCGTAAGGACGGCGCGTTGGCCGCCTGTATCTCGGTCGTGCGCTATGCACGGGACTACAGCTTCCTCGGCTTCTACATCACCCGCCCCGACCTGCGCGGTCAGGGCATCGGCCACGCACTGTGGAAGCACGTCATGGCGGACCGCACCGCACGCATGACGATCGGGCTCGACGGCGTCATCGATCAGCAGCTGAATTATCGCAAGTCCGGCTTCACCCGGGCGCACCGCAACATTCGCTATGGCGGCGTCCCCGTCCTCACGAACCTGGGCCGCGACGATCTGGTGCCCGTTGGGGCCGACCACTTCGCGGCCGTCCAGGCCTATGACCGCGAATTTTTCCCGGCCGCCCGCGAGAATTTCCTGAACGCCTGGCTGACAGCGCCCGGTCATGTCGCGATCGCGGCCATGACCGACGACGCGATCAGCGGCTACGGGGTCATCCGACCTTGCCGGGAGGGGCACAAGATCGGGCCCTTGTTTGCCGATGATGCGGCGACGGCCGAACGCCTGGTCGGCGCCCTAATCACCGATGCAGAAGCCGGCGTCGGACCTGTGTTTATCGACCCACCCGCAGCAAATGACGCGTCGATAGAAATGTGCGAACGCCTGGGGCTTGCACCTGTGTTCGAGACCGCACGCATGTATCGCGGCCTGGTCCCGCAACTGCGCTTTCCCGGCATGTTCGGAATCACGACATTCGAGCTGGGATAGTCGCGCTCCAATCTGGACTTGGCCGATATCCGCTTGTAGGCTCGCACCAACTCAAAGCGTGGTCCTGCCGACCCAATATTGGGCCAACGAAAACAATACGAACTTCGACCTCAGGGGGAATTCCATGGCGAAACAAACCAAAGTCATCATTTCGTGCGCGATCACGGGCGCGATTCACACGCCGACCATGTCGGACCATCTGCCGATCACACCGGATGAGATCGCCCAGGCCTCGATCGAGGCGGCCGAAGCCGGCGCTTCGATCATCCATCTTCATGCCCGCGACCCGGAGAACGGCAAGCCGACGCCGGATCCCGACGTGTTCATGGAGTTCCTGCCGCGCATCAAGCAGAACACCGACGCGGTCGTGAACATCACCACCGGCGGCGGCCTCGGCATGACCGTCGACGAGCGCATCGCCGCGGCCGTTGTCGCCGAGCCGGAAGTCACCTCGTTCAACATGGGCTCGATGAACTTCGGCATCTTCGGCTTGGCCGGGCGCTACGACAAATGGAAGTACGACTGGGAGAAGTCGTACCTGGAGATGACCGACGATTTCATCTTCACCAACACCTTCAAGCAGATGGAATACATCATCACCGAGCTGCACGATAAGCGCGGGGTGAAGTTCGAGCATGAGTGCTACGACGTCAGCCATCTCTACAACACGGCCTACTGGTACAATCAGGGCCGCCTGAAAGGCCCGATCTTCCTGCAGTTCATCTTCGGGATCATGGGCGGCATCGGCGCCGACCTTGCGCATCTGATGCACATGAAGGAAACCGCCGACAAGCTGTTCGGCGACGACTATGTCTTCTCCGTGCTGGGTGCCGGCCGTCACCAGATGAACTTCGTCACCCAGTCGGCCCTGTTGGGCGGCAGCGTGCGCGTCGGCCTGGAAGATTCGCTCTATATCGGCAAGGGCAAGCTGGCTGAATCCAACGCCCAGCAGGTCGCCAAGATCCGCCGGATCGTCGAAGACCTGTCGCTGGAAGTGGCGACGCCGGACGAAGCCCGTGAGATCCTCGATCTCAAGGGCGGCGACATGGTGAAGTTCTAGGTTCAACCCGGAACATCACCGACACCGGATCATAAAAAACAAAGTGCCACGCGGTCTTCAGGCCGCGTGGCGCATCCGGTCACAGACCCCGGAGGTTCGGGGAGGAGAGAAAAATGGCGAACAATCCAATCGACGGTTTCACCCTCACCAAAGATGACTTCAAGTTCATCGGTGAAGATCTGCAGCGGCCCGAATGCATTCTGGCAGAGAAAAACGGCGACCTTTGGTCCGCAGACGCCCGCGGCGGTGTTGTGCGCATCAGGCCAGACGGCAGTCAGGAAATCATCACCCAGTCCCATGACGCCGGGGCGTTTGAAGAGACCAGCGACGAAGCCTCGAAGTTCGTCGACGGCACCTTGCCCAACGGCCTCGCCTTTGCCAGCAACGGCGACATCCTGATCTCGAATTTCGGCACCGATTGCCTGGAGCGGATGACCCGCACCGGCGAGACCGAGGTCATGTTCGACACGGTCGACGGCGAGGAAATCGGCAAGGTCAATTTCGTCGCGCGTGACAGCAAGAACCGCATTTGGATCACGGTTTCCACGATGCTGCATGACTGGCCCAAGGCGATCAGCCCCGACATCATCGACGGCCGCGTCCTGCTCTATGAAGAGGGCAAGGGTGTGCGGATCGTCACCGACGATGTCCATTTCTCGAACGAGTGCAAACTCGATGCGAACGAGGAATGGCTCTATGTGGTGCAGACCTGTGGCCGCAACATCGCGCGCTACAAGATCGCCGACGACGGCAGCCTCGGGCCCAAGGAAATCTATGGTCCGACCGACCATGGCCGTCTGATCGACGGGATCGCGTTCGATTCCTTCGGCAATCTGTGGGGCACCCATGTGATGAATGATGGCCTGTTCGCCATCAAGCCCGATGGCGATCTGCACATCATCTTCGACGATTCCAGTCCCGAAGAAGTGGCCAAGCTCGACGCGGCCTTCCAGAAGAGTGAAGTGACGGCCGACCTGCTGCTCGAATGCGGCGGCGACATCGCCAAATGGTGCGCCTCGGTCACCTTCGGCGGCCCGGACCTGAAGACGGTCTATGTGGGCAGCCTGCGCTCGACCAACATTCCCTACTTCACCTCACCGGTCGCCGGCCTGCCGATGGTCCACTGGAACGAGACGTTCTAGGGAACGCAAATATCGAATGTAAAATGGCCGGGCTTGTCCCGGTCATTTTCTTTTCGAGGTCCGAATAATGAGATGCCCGGATCAAGTCCGGGCATGACGAATGAGAGAATGGCCGGCGAGGCCAATCAACCCGTCACACGCGGGATTGACCCGCGTATCTCCGGCCCGAATGCCGGATCCGAACTACGACCAGACGCTGGTGAAGTCGGCCGCGTTCGGTCGCTCCTTGGCCGGCGTCGGTTCGCTGATGCAGCCGATATAGACGAAGCCCAGAAGCTCATCCTCACCTGCCAGATCGAACGCCTTGCGCACCAGCGGCGCGTGGGCGTTGCGGCCCGTCAGCACAATCGCGCCATAGCCCATCGCCTGGGCGGCCAGCACCAGATGCTCCATCGCCGCCGCGGCCGCAACGATCTGCTCGATCACCGGCACCTTGGGGGCGCGCTCGGGATCGACCTTCGCGCACACGGTGACAATCGTCGGCGCGCGCAACGGGCGGCCCTTCTCTTTCTCGATGGCAGCCGTCGGTGCGAACGGCTCGCGTTCCAGCAGCGCATCAGCGAACAGCTCGCCCAGCTTGTCACGCGCGTCGCCCTTGATGATGTGGAAGCGCCACGGCCGCACGAATCCATGATCCGGCGCACTCATCGCGGCATCCAGCATCCGATCGATGTCGGAGCGTGGCGGTACACGCCCGTCGAACAGGCGCGGTGGTGTCGAATTTCGGTTGATCAACCCGTCGAGGACGGCGTTGGTTTCCAGTCGGTCAGCTTCAGCCATAAATGGCAGTCCCCAAATCGTGATTCAATTCACATAGGCGCAGACCTGCACCTTACAAGCCCTATTGGGTCGGATTCGCACCGTCGGCCACGGAATCGATCGGGATCGCGATGCCCAGACTTTCGCCGCCCTTGCGCGGTGCCGTGGCCACATGGACGCCGAGCACAACCAGCGCATCGCCCGACAGACCCAGGATCGGCGAGCCGGAATCACCGCTCACCGCGTCACAGCCATGAAACATCAAGCCCCCGCTGTTGGGCGTATCATCGACCCGGCACCCCAGATCGAGGGTCAGGATATGCGGCTTGTCCTTGCTGTAGCCGGCCTGGAGATATTGCTGCACCGGGGTCCCCGAAAGCCCCAGGGTCAACGTCCCCGTGATGCCGTCGATCGGCTCGGCCAAGCGCAGGATCGCCCAGTCATTCGGCCGGAACCGGGGACCATCATCGGGCGTGAGCAACGGATCGGCCAGCGTGTAGTCCACCACCTTCCCATGGGCGATGAAATCCCCGCGACGGTAACCGGCGAGGAAATTGATGGCCTCGGGAAGCAGCCAGCTCTTTGTGCGCTTGTTCCACAGGCAATGGGCTGCGGTCAGGACGTCGCGCGGGCCGATCACCGTGCCGGTGCAAAAGCCGCCGATCCGTGTGTTGACCCGGCCGATGGCGCTCCAGGGGTAATCAACGGAATCGACAATCTGTCGATTGTCCTCGCCCTTGATCCCCGGCAGCAGGCGCTTCTTCAGCGCGGCGAGATCCTCGCCCTGGGCAGATACAGCGAGGCCGACCGCGAAAAGCGCCGCGAGCGCGAATGTGAAAAACCGGATCAGCGTCAGTCCTCGACGGTCACGCGGACGTCGCCGACACCGGCGAACCGCGCCACGACGTCCTTGGTATTGCCCAGCGGCTTCGGTGCCGCGGCGGCCCCCGTCGTCATATAATCGCCGGCCTTGATGCCAACGCCCCGTGCGGAGAAGTGATTGACGATCCAGGCGAGCGACCAGCGCTCGTCGCAACGCGCGGGCAGCGGCATGCCTTCCGAGACAACCTCGCCATCAAACAGCAGCTCAATCTCAAGCGTCTTGAGATCACGTGACTGCCAATCGGGGATATCCGGCCCCGCCACGAAGCCCATGGCCGCGCCATTGTCGGCGGCCAAATGCACCATCGGCTGACCCAACGGGTCGTTGAGGCGCGGCACGGCAAACTCGATACCCAGGATCGCGCTGTCGACGGCGGCCATTACCTCGTCGTCGCTGTAGCCGCCCTCGCGCGCCGGCAGATCGGCGCCCATGCGAAACGAGATCTCGGCCTCGATCAGGGCACCCGTCCCGACGTCGGCGCGGCGCAGGCTTCCGCCGCTGGCAACCGTAAACTCCCGAAACATGACGCCGGCCATCGGGCCATCCGGCCCGGCCTTCTCGAGCATCGGCGGGTTGGTGAAGCCGGCCTTGTAGCCAGATGCCTCCAGGTTGAGCCGGTCGAGCATGGCGATCTGGATTTGCACGGCTTCGGCGGCGTTCGCCGGGCTGCACGCTGCCGGCAGCGCATCAATTGTGGTGCGAGCCTTGAAGGCGTCCGCGAGAAGATCAGCGGCCTGAGCCACCTGTGCATCTGATAAAGCCACTACGTCTCTCCCTAGTATCCCGCCGAACGATTGACGACCCACAATTGCGGCTCTCCTGCCCTGTCACGCCGGATGGCTTCCGCCACCTGCGGCCCCACTGTATCAGGGCGCACCCTGCGCGCCGTATGGGGCATGATTGTGACCCGTTCATGCTGCCACAGCGGGCTGTCGTTGGGCAGCGGCTCCGGGTTGGTCGCATCGAGTGTCGCGCCCGCCAGATGGCCGGAATCCAGCGCGGTAATCAGGTCCTCGTCGATCAGATGCGCGCCGCGCCCCAGATTGATAACCGACGCGCCCGCCGGCAGCTGGGCAAACCGTTCCGCGTTCAGAATTCCGTTCGTCTCGGCTGTCAGCGGCAACAGGCACACCAGGATGTCTGTCCGCGCGAGGAAATCGGCCAACCGGACCGAACCGCAAAACATCTCGATGTCGGCGTCCTGCCGATCGCTCCGCGCCCAGGCCGCCACGTCGAACCCCATGCCGCGCAGCACCCGTGCCGGCGGTTCGGCCATCTGGCCGAAGCCCATGAAGCCGACCCGCTGATCGCGCGGCAGCTTTTGCGGAATCACATTCCAGACTGTGTCGCGCTGCTGGGCCAGATAGTCGGGCATGTGGCGGTGGTGCCGCAGCACATGGAGCACCGCATATTCCGTCATCGCCGGATCACCCCCCGGCGGGCCGGTTCGCACCAGCGGCACATCAGGCATCTTGGGATGGGCGATCAGATGATCGATGCCTGCGAACATCGGCATCATGAGCCGCAGGTTCGGCATGTCGGGCATATCGTCCAGGTTGAACCGCCCGACGAGCATATACTCGATGTCCGCGGGATCGCCGACATCCGGCCACAGGCGAATATCCAGCCCCGGCACCTCAAGCAGAATCTCGTCGCGCCACTGTTCGATGGTGCCCTGGACGGGCGGGGTCAGAAGCAAGGCCATGCGCGCGATCCCTATGCGTGGGCTTCGCGGTACCAGTCCATGATCTGCTCGCCCGGGACAATCGCCACGTCGGAATGACCCTGGATGTAATCGAGGATTTCCTCGAAATACTTGATCCGGTGCGGCGCGCCGGTGAGATACATGTGCAGGCTGATCGACATGACTCGCGCGGAATGCTCGCTCTCCATATAGAGGCGATCGAACTGGTCCTTCGACCGCTTGAACATCTCGTCGGATGAATGCTGCTGTAGCGCCATCATGGAAATGTCGTTGGTCTCCACCGTGTAAGGCACCGACATCATCGGGCCCTCGGTCGTCTCGATCTCCACCGGCTGATCGTCGAGCACCCAGTCGGCGACATATTCAATGCCGGCGCGCTTCAGACAGTCGATGGTGGTGAAGGTCTCGGTCATACCCGGGCTTTCCCAGCCCCGGACCTTCTTGCCGGAGAACTTCTCGATCGCCGCACAGGCGCGGTCGATCTGCTCCTGCTGGTCGTCATGCTTGTGCATCGGCCCCTGGACATAGCCATGGCCCATGAACTCCCAGCCGAGTTCGAGCGCGGCCTCGGCCACGCGCGGATAGGTCTCGCAGACCCGGCCGTTGACGGCCATCGTCGGGATGATGCCGCGGTCGCGCAGGGCGTCGCGGATGCGCCAGAAGCCAACCCGCATGCCGTATTCGTGCCACGCCCAGTTGGGCAGATCGGGAAGCAGCGGCACGCCCATGGGCGGCGGCAGAACCACGCGCGGCATCGGCCGGGCGATATCCCAATCTTCGACATTGGCGATGATCCACACAGCCATGCGCTTGCCGTCGGGCAGCTTCCAGGCAGGCCGATCGACGATTGCAGAATACGGAATACGGTCCTTGAAAATGTTCATCACTTCCCCCGGTTTGGATTGCCGTGATTATGGGCAATCACCTCGGGGAAAACCAGCGCATGAAGGGCAGATACCCGCCCGCGATCACTTCGCGTAACCGATTTCCAACAGAAACAGACTGAGTTGCGGATAGGCGATAAGAACCAGCAGGACCAGGAACATCATCACCGCAAACGGGAACGCCCCGGCGAAGATATCCGACAGCGAGACCGTCGGGTCGTTGATCGCACTTTTGATCACGAAACAGGATATCCCGAGCGGCGGGGTCAGCAGGCCGATCTCGGCACCAACCACCGTAACAATCCCGAACCAGATCAGGTCGACATTGAAACTTTCGAGCACAACCAGGAACAACGGGACGACGATCAGGATGATCGAAGCGGTTTCGATGATCGTTCCCAGCAGCACCATCAGCACCACATAGATGAACATCAGTTGACCGAGTGACAGATCAAACCCGTTGAGCCATTCGCCGAACACGGTCGGCAGCGCGGCCACGCCAAGCATCCGGCTGTACATCGAGGCCGAGATGATCAGGAACAGAATGGTCGCGGTGATGTAGCCGGTCTCGACCAGCACTTCCCACAGATCGCGCCAGGTCATGGCGCGCTTCAGCACCGCGATGATCAGAGCCGCGAGTGAACCGGCAGCACCCGCTTCGGTCGGCGTGAACACACCTCCGTAGATGCCGCCCAGGACGACCAGGACCAGGACGATGACCGGGATGATTTTCTTGACCAGGTCCAACCAGGTCTGGTTGGCCCAGTCCTCTGCGGCGACACCGGCCGCCTCCTGACCGCCGACGAAGCGCGGCACGAGATAGGCCATGGCCAGGATCAGAACACCAAACGCCACTGCGAGCAGGATGCCGGGGATAATGCCCGCAATGAACATCCGCCCAACCGACTGTTCGGTGACGATCGCGTAAATAATCAGCATGGCCGAGGGCGGGATCAGCATCCCCAGCACCGAAGAGCCCGCAACCACGCCAACCGTGAAGCGGGTCTTGTAGCCGAAGCGGCGCATCTCCGGCACCGCCACGCGGGTGAAGACCGAAGCCGATGCGATCGACGAGCCTGTAATTGAGGCGAAAATCGCGTTCGCGGCGACGGTCGCAATGCCGAGGCCGCCACGGACCCGGTAAAAGGCGAAGTTGGCGACTTCATAGACGTCCTTGCCAAGCCCCGCCTTGCTGACGATTAACCCCATGAGGGCAAACAGCGGCACGGACGCGAACACCAGTTCCGAAATCGTTCCGTCGATCGATTCCGACAGCAGCGCCACGGCGATGTTCGGATTGTCGCGGATCACCCAGACGCCGAGGAACGACACAAGGCCCAACGCGACCGGGATGTACAGCCCCAGATAGATCAGGGCAACGATCATTACGACCGAAATTATTCCGACCTCAATACCACCCATATCCGGGTTTCCCTTCCGGTGCGCCTAGTGCGCGCCGCGCACGAGCGGCACGATGTGCCGCACGGCGAATTTCAAAAACTGGAGCAACGTCACGGTGCAACCGAGAACGATGACGGCCTTGATGGGCCATTCAACGACCGTGAACAGTCCCTCTTCGCCGACGAAATAGTTGCGCTCATAGGCATTGATCAGCTCCGGAATCGCGCCGTAGAGCACGATAGCCAAAAACAACACCCCCAGAAGATCGAACGTCGCGCCAAGCAGATGTCCGAACTTCGGCGCCTTGCGCTGCATCAGGCCGTAGAATCCGTCAGACCGGGTCAGACGTCCGTGGCGCGTCGCATCACCAATTTGCATGAAGACGATCCCGACAATCGACATCTCCACTAGCTCGTTCACACCATGGATCGGACGGGTAAACAGAGTCCGACTGAAGGCGTCGGTGTCGATCATCACCATAAGCACGAAAATCCAAAGCGACCCGATCGTGTTCATCACGGTCAGGACGCGATCAAGAATATCTTTAGGGGCGCCACCTATTGGTGGCGCCCCCTCAGCTAGATCCGACATATTCGAACCCTTTGAGTCTGCGGCTTAGGAGCCGAGTTCCTTGTCCCATTGACGCAGGATCGGCTGCTTGGCGGCCCGCATGGTGTCCATATAGGATTCCATCACGACACGGCCCGGATTGCCTTCCTTCTCACGCGCCGCGACCCAGTCAGAGGCGACATTGGGCATATCGTCCGCCCACTTCTGACGCTGATCCTGGCTCAGGACGGTAATCTTGCCGCCGTTTTCGGTAAACGCCTTGTAACTCTCGGCTGCGACCGACAGAGCATCTGCGCCCATCTTGTCACGATAGCCGTAGGCGGCTTCCTGCATGGCGACACGCACTTCTTCGGGATAGCTCTTCCAGGAATCGGCGTTGACGCTGATCACCTTGGAGTTGGCCGTTCCGAGATCTGCCTTCAGCATGTAAGGCGCAACTTCGTAGATTTTGCGGCCGACAACTGCTTCCGGCCACAGCATGAACCCGTCGAGCACGCCGGTGCCAACTTTGTTGTAGTAGGTCACGAGACTGCCCGCGACGCCTGCGGCACCGAAGCCGTCGAGCCAACGCAGGTTCAGACCCGCGCTACCCAGCTTCAGACCCTTCATGTCCGAAAGCTGGGTTACCGGGTTCTTCGAAAAGATCTGGTAGGTGTCCAGAACAGCCAGATTGGTCAAATAGACCTGGTTGAACTTGGTGAAAGCCGCCTTGAACTCGGGATGCTTGTCGGCGAGGCCGTCGACGGTCCTGGCGACGAGGCCCGGATCGTTGGTCACGAACGGGGTGGCATAGGCGACCAGCTGCAACGGCACCTTGTCGGCATGGAACACCGTGGTCACGACGCCGATATCGCCGAGGCCCTTGTCCAGACCGCCGAGGACGCCGCGAACCTTCACGATCTGGCCCCAGGCCTGGTTCCACTCGATCTCGTAGTTGCCGGTGGCGGCAAGACGCTTGTCGATCTCCGGAATGTAGTAGTCGATGAATTCCTTCACCCACAGCGACTTGGGTGAATAACCGTCAATTGCGGTGACCTTGATGGTTTCGGCGGCATTCGCCGCACCCGCATGGGCCATCGTCGCAACGATCGCACCGGCGCTGACGGCACCGAGTTTCTTGAGGAATGACTTTGATTTGTTCATCGTGTTCTCCCAGGGCCTCGCCCTATTCAACTTCGTTTATTGCTGTTTCTTGATACGCACATTGGCTGCACGGATAAAACAGATTCTCTGGGCGCCGAGTCAATTAATATTCGAATATTTTTCTTCCACTGAAATATTTTCGAATATAGGCTCACGCCGCATTCCCCGCGACACACTCCGGAATCCCGGATTACGGACCCCTAATGCCGACCAAAAAGAACATGAAGCGCGACAGCAGGGCGGGCGGCCCGACCATCGCAACGTCGGTCTATGACAGATTGCGGGCAGACATCATCGTCGGGGCTCTCGAACCGGGGCACCGTCTGGGAACAGACCAGTTGCGCGGGCGTTATGACGTGGGCATCAGCCCGGTGCGCGAGGCGTTGAATCGCCTCCTGGCGGAGAAACTCGTCTGTTTCGAGGACCAAAAGGGCTTTCACGTCGCGGGCATCGGCGAAGAGGATCTCTACGACCTCATTCGCATGCGATGCTGGACCGAAGAGATCGCGCTGCGCGAATCCATCGCCCAGGCGACCCCCGAATGGGAAGAGTCCATCCTCATCGCCTATCATCGCCTGTCGCGCACGCCGCGGTCGGCCCAATCCGAAAAGTTCGAGTTCAACCCGGAGTGGGAAGTGCTGCACCGGGAGTTCCACACGGCCTTTCTCGGGAATTGCGGCTCGCCACGCTTGCTCGCCCATTGCGAACTTCTGGCCGACCAGTCCAAGCGTTACCGCCAACTCGCGGCGTCACTCAGCTACCCGACGCGCACGGAGCGCGACGAGCACAAAACGCTGATGGACACAGCCCTCTCGGGTGATGTGGAAGCTGCCGTTGCGGCGCACCACGCTCATTTGCGGATGACGCTGGAGATCATCATCGGATCCGGGCTGTCGCTGCCGACCGGAAAGATCGCGGTCTAAACGATTGATCTGAATCGGATTTCAAAGGAATGCCTTCCGGCGTTCGATCTGCCTTGCGTCTTCCTTTTCGGTTGGAACAACACTCCCGTACACAGCCTCTCATGTGCTAATTTCCGTGCGAATCCCGACCAACGGGATCGTGCAAAAGCGGGGGGAACCATGAAGCGCAGCACCGACAGAATTCTGACGACACACACCGGCAGTCTGCCGCGCCCACAGGATGTTGTGGATTTCCTGCTGGCCGAGGAAACCAACCCCGGCGGTGGCGGCGCGGAGATGGATGCAGCCGTCGGGCGTGCGGTCGGCGATGTGGTGGCCAAACAGGTCGCGGCCGGGCTCGATGTGATCAACGATGGCGAACAGGGCCGCGCGGACTACACGATCCATGTGAAAGACCGCCTCACCGGTTATGACGGGCCCAACCAGCCCAAGCCTGTCGGTTCGGACGATGAAGAGTTTCCCGAACTCGCCCGGATGCTCGCACCGTTCGTCACCCCCTTGTCCCATCGTCCCGCCTGTTCCGGCCCCGTCGGCTGGCAGGATTGGGATTCTGCAAAGGCCGATATCGATCGCGCGGCGAGCGTCGTCGGCACGGCAGGCACCGAAGAGGCCTTCATGACCTCCCCCTCACCGGGACAGATCTCGCGCTTCCTGCCCAACCTGTATTACGGCTCGGAAGAGGAATACATCTTCGCCCTGGCCGACGTGATGCGCCGCGAATATGAGGCCATCGTCGATGCCGGCCTGATTCTGCAGCTCGATTGCCCCGATCTGGCGCTCAGCCGCCACACCATCTTCAAACATCTGAGCCTCGAGGACTTCCGCAAGGAAATCTCGATGCATGTGGATGCACTCAACCATGCGGTCGCGAACATTCCCGCCGAGAAGGTCCGCATGCATATCTGCTGGGCCAGCACCATGGGGCCGCATCATGAAGACGTCCCCTTGATCGACATCGTGGACATCATTCTCGGTGCCAAACCGATGGCCTTCTCCTTCCCGGGTGCCAATCCGCGTCACGAGCATGAGTGGAAGATCTGGCGCGACATAAAACTGCCCGACGGCAAGATGATCGTCCCCGGAGTCATCGACACGACATCGAACTTCGTCGAACACCCCGAACTGGTCAGCGACCGAATCCAGAACTACGCCAGCGTCGTGGGCCGGGAGAATGTGATGGTCGGCGGTGACTGCGGGTTCGGCACATTTGCCGGCCGGGTCCAGGTGGACCGCAACATCGTGTGGATGAAATTCGCCTCGATGACAGAGGGCGCCCGGATGGCCTCGGAGCAGCTCTGGGCCTAGACCATCCAAATCCCGCCGTTGCGTGTTGACACTCCAGCAACTGGAACCTGTAGACAGGTTCCACGGTTACGAATCACGCACCACGCAAACAACGCACCAAGCTGATCGGTCTCGTCGCGATTCTGGCCGTAGGCGCGGCTGTCTACGTCGCGTTCGACGGCGGTGCAATCGATGAAGAATCCCGGGCAAGCAACCAGGCGAGCCGGTCGGTCGCACGCGGCCAACAAGTCTACGCCACGAACTACGCGGCCTGCCATGGCGTCAATCTTGAGGGGCAGCCGAACTGGCGCGCGCGGAACGCCAATGGCCGCCTGCCCGCCCCGCCCCATGACGCGTCCGGTCACACCTGGCATCACGACGATCAAACGCTTTTCAATTTGACGAAGTTTGGCCTGTCCGCGCTGGTCGGACAGCCTGTCGAGACCGACATGCCCGCCTATGACGGCAAGCTGTCGAACGATGACATCCGGGCGGCGCTGGCATTTATTCGATCACAATGGCCGAAGAAAATTCAAGAACGCCAATCGGCACTCAACCCACGCTGATTGCCTATTGCAGCGGGATCATGACGTGCTCGGCAAAGCCGGGCCGTTCCTGCAACCGTTCATACCAAGCCTGAACATTGGGCCGGTCGGGACGCGCGATGTCCATCGCATACCAGCGATAGATCACGCCGCCGATGGGAATGTCACCCATGGTGAATTCGTCGCCCGCGACGAAGGCTCGGTCCGCGAGCGCGGCATCAAGGATGGCACTGATCTCGCCTGATGCCTGAATGCCCTGCTCGATCATCTCGCGATTTTGCTGGTCGGGCGGCGTGCGGATCAGCTGATGGAAGACCGGGCGAAAGGCAGGCCAGAAGGTAGCCGTCTGCCAGTCCATCCAACGGTCCGCATTCGCGCGGACATGTGGATCTTCCGGCCACAGCGTGCCGCGCCCGTGTTTCTCGGCGAGATAGCGCAGACACGCGTTCGATTCCCAGAGGATGAAGCCATCGTCGTCGATGGTCGGGACAACCCGGTTCGGGTTCATCAAAAGATAATCCTCAGTGAACCCGAATTTGCCCGCCATGTCGGGGCGCAAGAAGTCCACGCCCATTTCGGCGCAGCCCCAAAGCAGCTTCTGCACATTCGACGATGTGTGACGGCCCCAGATCGTGAGGGACATGCCCCTCTCCCCTTAATCGCTGTGGACGTCAGTCCACGATGTTCCACTTTTCGGTGACTTTCGTTCCCGCCGCCTGGAAGACTCGCGATACCGGGCAGAAGATCGGAAGCATTTCCTGCATCTCCTTGAGCTGCTCGGCCGTTGCGTCCGTCTTGGCAGTGATCGTCAGCGTGATCTCCGGGAAGGGTACATCAATTTCTTCGGCCAGAACCACGCCGCGCCGATCAAAAATAACGTCGGCGTCGATGCTGACGAGCTCGAAATTCAGCTTTTTATGTTCCGCGATGCGGATGGTGACGTTGTTCGTGCAACCGATGAGGGCTGAGATCATCGTTTCTGTGGGCGATGCCGCGACGTTTGTACCACCGCGTTCCAGCGGTTCATCGGTCGTCACCGAAACATCGCGCACTGTGATATCCGTGCGCGAGTGCGAGGTGGACACACCGTGCATTGTATAGATCGACGGTTTGACCGTGATTTTACCTTCAGCCATTGGGTACTCCTTGAGTGAAATTCATTACGTAAGAGTGTTAAATAGGACTGTGCACAGCGTTCGCATAGACGTGTGGCATGCCGTTGTTTAGAAAACTCATGTGCCGGGCCGACAATGATGCTCGGGCAAACAAGCCGACACAGGGAGACGCAGGTTGAAACCCGCACCTTTTGCTTATGTTCGCGCCGATAGTCTCGACCAGGTCTTCGACCTGCTCGACGAGCACGGTGACGATGCGCGCATCCTCGCCGGCGGCCAGAGCCTCATGGCCACCTTGAACATGCGCCTCTCCGCCCCCGAAATTCTCATCGACATCAATCACATCGATGGCCTGTCAGACATTACGAACGACGGCACGACCCTGCGCATCGGCGCACTCGCACGCCATACGCAGGTTCTGGAATCTGCCGACGTCGCGAAAATGGCCCCGCTCATCGCCCAGGCGATGCCCCATGTGGCCCATCAGGCCATTCGCAACCGCGGCACCTTCGGCGGTTCGATCTCCTTTGCCGACCCCGCCGCAGAATTGCCGGCTGTAAGCCGGGCCATCGACGCCAAGATGCTGCTCCAGAGCCGAAACGGCACACGCGGTGTGGCGGCCAATGATTTCTATCTCGGCTTGTTCGAGACCGCCATGCAGCCCGACGAATTTCTCGTCGGCGTCGAGATCCCCGGCATTGCCGACGGCGAACGGACAGTATTTCTGGAACTTGCGCGCCGAAGCGGCGACTACGCGATTGTCGGGATCGGCGTTCAGGGCCGCATCGACGGCGGCACATTCTCCGACATGCGCCTTGTGTTCCTCGGTGCCGGCGATCGCCCCATTCTTGCAAGCGCGGCAGCCGATGTATTGAACGGCAGTCCACATAATGACGAAACCGTCGCGGCGGCGCAGGCAGCGCTCGATGCCGACCTTGATCCCATGGCGGATCTCAACGGCCCGCCCGAAATGAAAATGCATCTGGCACGCGTGCTCACGAAGCGCGCGCTCACCGCACTCGCGGTTTAGGGGAATGACCCAAATGGATCAGAACGTCGACATCACACTGACCGTCAATGGCCAATCGGTGACCCGTCGGGTCCCCGCGCGGACCAACCTGGTGGATTTTGTCCGCTACGAACTGGAGCTCACCGGCAGCCATGTGGGCTGCGAGCATGGAGTCTGCGGCGCATGCACCATTCGTGTCGACGGTGAGATCGTCCGCGGCTGCCTCATGCTGGCGGCCCAGGCCGACGGCGCAGCAGTCGAAACCATCGAAGGTTTGTCCGAGGATGGTTCGATCGCCGACTTGCAGCAGGCCTTCCACGAACGCAACGCGGTTCAGTGCGGCTTCTGCACACCGGGCATGCTCCTGACGGCCGAAGAGCTCCTGCAAAAGAATCCGACGCCATCACGCGAGGATATCCGCGAGTTCATCTCCGGAAATTACTGTCGCTGCACCGGGTACCAGGCGATCGTCGATGCGATCGAGCGGGTTGCAAACGAACGCAACGCCTAACGCGTCTGCACCCGGTAAACCTGAAGCACCGCGTGGCCCTATTCGGCTGCGGACGCCTCGAGAATATTGCCGTCTTCATCAAGCCGTAGGCCGGTCGCCCGTGCGCGGTCGAGAATCTCGGCCGGCCATGCGACCTTGCTTGCCTCGGTGCCACCGACGATTCCGATCATCAGCGCGTGCGCATCCCCGGCGTTGTAGAAACCGCGCATCACCTGGGGTGGCACGGAGATGCAATCCATCGGCTCGAGAATAACCTCTTCTCCGGCATCCCCTTCATTCCAATAGATCGACCATTTTCCGGTCAGCGGAATGAACACCTCGACGGTGGGATGGGAATGCAACGACGCACCCTTTCCTGGTTCACAGCCGATGTAAGCGATGTGGAAACCCTCAACATCCGTGATCGCCACGGGATTGTCCGGATCCTCGGCAACGCCCTGGCCGATGATTGAATAGAGATCGCGCTCATATTCCGGCAGCCGCGTGTCGACAAACATCTGGCCGTTCGGTTTCTGGTCTTTCCAACGTGCGACACGCGTCATCATCTGGTCGCGCGTTACGGTTTTGGTGCCATCGCTCATGATCGATCCTGTTATTCCGTGATTGTCGTGCGTCACAAAAGAAAACGGCGGCGTCCCGC
>TARA_R110002110_G_scaffold261205_2_pt1 | contig 24385 bp, 30 predicted proteins | sample TARA_R110002110 | Tara Oceans TARA_R110002110 (sample SAMEA4397330) | marine metagenome | biome: Polar Biome; feature: [SRF] surface water layer (ENVO:00010504); material: water (ENVO:00002006), including particulate matter (ENVO:01000060) such as... | depth 5 m
ACCCATTTCTTCGGCATCGTCTTCTGATTCGAAGACTCGTCCCACTGCCAACCACGGCCACCACCATTTTGCGGCATTAAACACCTCCTACAAACACATTGGCTAAACTGTCCCACCTGTAAAACCCCTGCTCACAGCATGGGACACGCAGGGTATAGGTATGGGGGGGCCTACGGCCATGCCATGCCATGCCATGCCATGAGGTGTACAGTCCAGCCGTTCCCAACGGCGGTTCGGCAGCCCACTGTCCCTCCATATCTATACCTATACCTTGCTGGATGGGGCCGCCCCCCCGCGCCCCGGGGGTGGGGGTGGGGTGGGGTGCCATGGTCGGGCCGTGGCCCGGGCGCGGCCGTGTCTGTACCTTGTACATTCCTGCCCGGACGCGAAAAAACCCCGGCCAGCGCATGGCTAGCCGGGGTCGTTCCGTCCGGACCGCTGGCCCGGGAGGGTAGGGGTTAGGCGGGGACCATCTCGGTGGTGATCGTCCGTCCGTCCTCGCATGCGACAACTCGCATGGCGACGACTATCAGTGCCAGACGGTCCCGACTGATCATGCCCGTGTCGACCGCGGTCCGTAGGGCGTGCTCAATGTCCGTGACCTCGTCGGGCGTGACCTCGTCGACGACTCGCCACACGTTGGCAGGGTTGACCGTGACCTGTTCGGTCGCGGGTTCCGTTGGGTCGCTGGCCTCGGTCGCTGGCTTGCCCGCGGCCTTGTCCGCCGTTTCGACGGCGACCTTGCGTGCCTTGCCCGGGGATTGTCCGTCCTCGGTCGCGGCGTCGCGGGTTGCCACGTAGGCCTCCACGTAGGCCCGGACATGCTTTGCAGTGTCCCGCTTTTTGTTGAACGTGATCCACGTTAATCCCTTGCCCATCGGCCGCGTGTCCGTGGTCGTTACTCCCATGGTGGACAGTGACTTGTGGACCTCGGTCGCCGTGGTCGGCACTTCGTCCAGTGTGGACAGTGCCAGCGCTAGCGCCGCGCCAGTCTTCGCGTCGTTGGCCGATACGGTGCCAGCGTAGGCCGTCATCGTTTTGCCATCGGCTAGTTTCCACTGGCATCGGTCCGTGGTCCGTTCTGGGGTGAGTCGTCCGCCGTCCCGGCCTTGCGCTAGCCATATGGCCGCGCCGTGGTCCAGTGACGTTGTGGCTGTCTCGCCGTGTCGACGTGCGGCCTTGACTGCAGTGGCCGTATTGGTCCCTAGGTCATCTAGTGTTAGTAGCATTTTGGTATTCGTCTCCTTTTCGTTCTGGCCTTGTTGCCAGTACTGGCTACGCTATCGGCATTAGCAACGTTTCACAACGTGCGTACTAGTTTCTTTTTCTGGCCGGGATTCTGTCGTTTTGTACAGTGTACAGTCTGGGCGTGTCTGTCTGTCTGTCTGGTCGTGGCCGTGTCTGTGTCCGTGTCCGTGTGTACCTGATGGATGCCTGATGGATGCTTGATGGATGCCTGATGGATGCCTGATGGATGCAAATAGTGCAGGTTGTGATTGCACTATTCTCACGATAGAATGATGCTATGGCATCAGAAGATAAAGTTATGTTCAACGGGGTACCTCTCACTTTTGTGTCGGGTGTAACGTTGGATCAACTACAGGCAACTCCACTACTGGACGGGCGCACCCCGGGCAGTAGTTGGTCAGATAGTCGTCGGCGTAATGGTCGGGTCAAACTCTCGTATGACTTGGACATTGTGCTACGGCGTGCGAAGGAGAGGAATGTACAATGCACAGACTAACAGTGTCGGCACCGTTAGCGTTTCGGGCGTCGACTGATCGCAAGACTGCCCCGTGGATTGCGTGGCGCAAGGATGGGCGGGGTGTCCCGCTGGCTAATGCGTTCGGGCTGCCCGCTGGTCCGCGGTTCTCGTGTGGTGGTGCGACTGCGTGGTGTGAGCGTGTCTGCTATGCGGCGAATCTGGAGCGGTGGCCTAGCGTGCATGCTTTGGTGATGGGGAACTGGTCGGTGTACCAGTCGCTGAAACGTAGCGTGCCCGGGCTGATGGACGCTAGCCGTCCGATGCTGGATGACTTGCTGGCTGACTGCGAGCGCCGCGGCGTGGATCCCGTGTGGCGCTGGTTCTGGGATGGTGACATTCCGGGGCGGAACTTTGCCCGGGCTATGCGTCGGCTGGCTGACGAGTACCCGACTGTCAGGTTCTGGTGCTACACCCGTTCGTATGATGTGGTGCCGTTGCTGGCTGGTGCCGAGAATCTGTCCGTGTATCTGAGCGTGGATGAGTTCAACGTGGATGCGGCTCTGGTCGTGAAGGCTGCCAACCCGTGGGTCGGGTTGGCTTTCTGTGGGGATACTTGGGATGAGACGGAGGCTTTGGCTGCCCGTTTCCCCGGCGAGCGGCGTGGTCCAAAGTGTCCTGAACTGGCTAGGCGTCCCAATGGGGAGCGTCGTATCCCGCTGGTAGTCTGGTCGGGCAAGGTCGGTGTTGGTGCGTGTGTCGAATGTGGCATGTGTATTGATGGCGTAAATAATGTGCGGTTCGCTGCGGCGTGACTGTACAGTGTACAAACCAACAATAAGAAAGAGAGAGGTAAGGCTATGGCTTTAGTTACGAGTGACGAGACGATGACCGTTGTCATCTTGGATAACGAAGAGGCGGAGACGTTGTCGAAGGTGCTGGATGCGTTGTCGGTGTCCGCTTCGATGATCCCGGCGAACTGGCCGTGTTTGGGCCAGTTGAAGGAGGCGATGGCAAGTGACCGTGATGCGTAAGCGTAACTGGCATTGGCCGGAGGTTGCCTATGGTCCGTCGTGGTCGTGGGAAGAGGTGCTGGCTGTGAACGTGCGCCCGGGTGATGTGCTGCTGGGGCGTGAGGCTTTGGGTCGGCAGAACCGTGGCGTCGTCAGGTCTGTGTCTAGTTCCAAGATAAATGATGGCACTGGGTTTAGCACCGTGACGGTGATGTTCAGGTGCCGTCGCATCGGGGAGGGGTTTCGTGCCCGGGATGTGGTGCGTGTCCGTAGTCCTCGTGTGACGCATGGGGTGTTGCTTGACTATGGGTACCGTGATGTTCCACGGGAGGTGAAGTGATGCAGATTGATGAAGGTAGCCCGACACGCGAGATCAAGGTCACGCTGTCGATGAAGGACATAGCCGGATGGTTGGATGCCAACGTCCACGACTTGCACTTGACGCATGTCGACAAGGCACCCGGCTCCGAGCATGGGGCGGTGCGTATCTGCCTGCTGTGGAAGGAGAAGAAGTGAACCAGTTGACGTTCGACGGGTTCCTGTTCTATGTGTTCTTGGGTTGCGTTCTGCTGCTATTGCTGGGCGTAGTTGAGTTCTTTTGGGACTGGTGGGACAGGCGCAAGTAGCCGATATAATGTACAGTGTACAAACAAATAGAAAGAGAGAGAGAAATGGGTGCAGTTCAAAATAAGTACTGGAGCATGGAGTCGAACGCTATTGCCGACCACATGATGCAGGCCATCGACGCGATCACCGACTTGATGTCGGTGCCCGCTGATCCTGATCCTGAGCAGGATCCTGATGATTGGCGTGAGGCTAACGAGCAGGACAAGGCAGACGAGGCGGCGTCATGAGTATGTGGAATCAAGACTTGGAACTCAAGAACGATGACGGCGACTACTTCATCGACTCCAACGAACTGGAAGGTTTGTGTGACGAGTTGGAGATGAAACTGGATGAGGGGCGTGCGGAACTGTCCCGTCGGGAGGATGAGGATGGGTAGCGTCGACTTCGGAGGACACAGGTGGGTGGACCGTCACGACGGTGACCGACCCGTGTGCCGCGACTGCGGAGCCAACCCGGGGGACCACCCCGTGTGCGAGCCAGCAGAGCGCGCAATAGAACGCTTAAGAAATAAGCGTATACAAAAAAGCAAGGCTGTTGTCGAATCAGACTTCGACCTTGATGACATGGCTAAGGCCATAGGAAAAGGAGAAGGATAGTTATGTATAGAAGCCCACACGGTACCATTCAGGGTATCAATCAGGCTGAGATTGCGGAGCGTTACTATGTGACGCCGTCCTGCATCTCCTACTATGTCAGAACGTGGACGGAAGAAACTGATCATCCGTTCCCGAAGCCAACATGCAGGATCCAGCAGTGGATTACTCGCAGTGACGGAGTTGAGATGTGGGGTAAGCGCTTCTCCAACTACGACCCGCGTGACATCGCTGTCTGGTTTGAGGGGCTGGACGCTGCGTCTAGCAGCAGACGCTCCAAGAGCCAGCGGGACAGGAAGCGTCCCACTGTCGGCATGTTGATCACTGGCAAGAACACGGTTGATCCGGCGTTTGAGGAACTGCAGCGCCGGGTAGCCAAGTTGGAAAATACGGTGATCTTCTAATGGCTGCTCCTGAGACGACGATCCGTCAGGTCGTTGAACTGTTGGAGAAGGCCGTCGAAGACAGGGACGACGGCGCTGGTAGTGCGTCGTTGCTACAGAATGCACTGGCGGCTATCTCTGAACTGATGATGGCCCATGACCACGACCGCACGACATTGGAAGAGGCCATGGACTCCTTTCAGTACAAGTGGGCGTCCGCTGCGCTGCACGAAGCAGAGCCGGGAAACTATTCTCCGGCTTTGCACAGGGTAGTGGAGAACATAAGCGTAGTGTATACTGCGTAATCAACCATGTTTGTACAGTGTACAAACCTAAACAGAAAAGGAAAGATAGTGAACATACCAACAGCATTCGACAGGCACGAAGGTCACTTCCTGCTTGATCGAAACCAGACAACGTCGGGTGACACGGCGCACGAAGTGATGCGAAAAGCAAACGCTTTGTTCCCCGTCGCCTACCCGGCAGCGTGTGCCCAATGGAACAACGGGCTGGTTAGCGACCACGACGACATCGTGGCCGCTAAGATCCCGACTGTTCAGCAGGGCGCATACAGGGGGAAGCCAATGCACAAGTTTGTGCAGCGGATGGACACCGAAGAATTTCTGGGACTGCACTCGTGCAAGTACGCAGAGACAGACGGTTACAACCCCATTGCTGACATGGCGGAGGAACTGTTCCCGAACAGTGCCACCTCGTGTACGGTGTTCGGTGCAGGTGAGCGTGTCGCGTTGACGCAGCAACTCACGGAGCCAGTGGATCTAGGCGGTGGCGATGTCATCCAGCCTCAGATCTGTTGGATCAGTTCCCTGAACGGGACTTGGCGCACCGCCGTGTACGATCTGACGGAGCGTTTGTTCTGTCAGAACCAGTTGGTGGGCAACAAGCCGTTGATAGCGGTGAAGCACACCAAGAACCACGACGACCTGCTATCCATGCGAGTCAATATCCTACAAGGTGCCCGGGACAGGACGGAGACGCTGGCGACTATGGCGAAAGTCATGGTTGATCGGGACTTCTCCGACACCCAGTTCATGGCACTCGTCAACACGTTGGCACCGTGGAAGGAAGAGATGTCTCAGAGAGCGAAGAACATCAACGAGACAAATCGGTACGCCTTCCGGCAGCGCTGGGTAGACGAGAAGGAAGAGTGGGGTGCTGGCAACATGTGGCTGGCATACAACGCCATTCAGGGTGCCGAACAGCACCAGATCAACGGCACCAAGCGAGGCCGCTACTACAAAGACAAGGCTTACGAAAAAGCCTTGGACGGCAAGACACCGTTAGCAACAGCGGCGCTACGCCTGCTGACAGTTGGGGCGTAGTGCGTGGGTAGAAAGTCAGGTAGTAGAGCAGTTGTCCATGGGCGCAATGCGTACAAACGTGGCCTGTGCCGTTGCGATATTTGCCGTGAAGCAAACAGAGAGTACGAACGCTCTCAACGGCAACGATCACAGGTACAGCGAACGCCGTCAGTTTGGTTGGACAACTTCACACACGACACGATGACCCTGTCTGAGTTCAGAAAGCACAGGGGCTATGACAAAGAAGAGGAAGGGAGGTGATTTATATGGCAAAGGTTCTTACGAACTTTCCTGCAAGGATCCGCACAGAGCAGTATCCGTGGAGCGATTGGTTCGATGGGCTTCCTCGTCTACTTGAAGAAGGTGTTGACTATCAGGTCGCATCGACTTCGTTTCGGGCGTCGGCTCATCAAGCCGCCAAGCGATACGGCATCAAGGTCCGCATGACAATGCAGGACGGGGGACTGGCGATCCAGTCCTACAGGCCAACTAACGGCTAACATGGGATCGTGGTGGCCGGGGACCCTCTCCCCCCGGCCACCGCACCTCACTCTGTACAATGTACAAAAGAAGGAAAAACTTTGAGCAAAGAATTAACAATAGAAGAGAGAATCTCTCGCCTAGAAACTGAAGTATTCGTGGGTGAAACAGGCGTAGGAAAAGCAGTAGTAGGGCTATACGAACTGAGCCATAAACTCCTGCAATTAATCGGAGATCACGCCCACGATTCGTCCTATAGGGACAGTAAACTCATGCACGAAATAGGCCAATTGTACTCCGCATTGATGGGTGAGGACAGCAGCGACAACCCAGATAACGTGGTGGTCCTGCACCCGGACGGCCCGGACCAGTAGCGTGACTGTACCCCCCATGCCATGCCATGTACCTATGGAACCCCGCTGGGGTTCCCATGCCATGCACCAGCCATGGCATGGGGGCTGCTAAAGTGCCTGCCGTGACCAACGACCGCATCGTCCTCCGCCAGTCTTGGCTTGGAACTCTCGCCATGTGCCCCGAACGGGCACGCCAAGACATGCTGGGAATCTCCGCCAACACCGAATCGACTTCCACTGCCATCGGATCGGCGGTCCACTACGGAATTGAACAGTGCCTGATTGCCAAAATGCAAACGGGAATACCACTCAATCTTTCTGACACTATCGACGCTTCCATGCACTGGTGGAACGAGAACCAGAGCAACATCGTTCGTTGGAATCATAAGAACGAAGAGCCTCCACAAATAATTAAACTCAACTCAACGGCATGGTGGAACGAGGTAATGCCCGGGGTGTACCCCACCGCTGTTGAATGGAGGTTTGAACTACCGCTCGTAGTAGACCACAAGCCAGAGATCTGGTTGCAGGGAACCATCGATTGCGTCCAAGAATTTCCCCGACCTATCATCGACTGGAAGAACCCGGGCAGCAAACCTCGCACCGAGTGGGAAAAGAAACGGTGGTCCGTACAGGCTGCCGCCTACACATGGGCCGTAGCATCACAGGCTGACAGTGGACTGACGGAACCGTTACAGTTTGAGTTCGTACATCTAGTAAAGGGTGACGTTTACCGCACCCTAGTTGATTTTGGACCTGCGGAGTGGGCTAGTCTGGTCGCATTAGCCCGCTCTGCAGGAACACTTATAGCCGCAGACCTGCCAGTATGGCCGTTGAACATGACGGGTTGGCACTGTGCCCCGAAATGGTGTGGGGCATGGGCTACATGCAGAGGTAGGTTTGCGGGACCAGATCCATGGAACCAACTATAGAAAGGTAGACCCATGGCAGTAGCAACAACAAAGAAAACAGAAAACACCTTTACGGTGTTTCGCAGGCAGGTCACCCAAACGGGTGCCTACGAACCAGCAGAAGCGTCGTGTTCTGTCACCATTACGGTTGACGGAGACATGGCGCAAGACGCTATCGCTGAGCAGATTGCCGAATGGGGCAATACGCTGGAGATGGCGAACTACGAAGCGCTGGGTATCGGCTACGAGATTACCGAACAGGGCATCAGGAGGTTGGACAAAAGCGTTCCCGGGAATACAGCGAGTACTTCCGTGGCGGCGGCTGTCCCGGGGCCTGCGCCCCGAAGTGCGCCCATCGTCGGGGGAAGCCCAATGGGGGACTTCTGGACTGACCTGATGAACAACCAGAGCGGCTGGTGGCCCCCCAACTGGGAGAAGAAGTTGGACCCGGAAGCCAACTTCAACAAGAAGGGGCCAGACTACAAGCGGCGTGGTGACGGCAAGGGCATCTGGTTGACGAAGCCCGACGGTTCATCACAGGTACCCGACTGGTTCGTCTGCCCGTTTACGGGTAAGACAGCCGCAGAACTGGCCTCTATCGGATCTCAGATCCGCGGCTAGTCTTTGTACACTGTACAAACATCGTGGACGTATTAACCCCCGAACAGGTAGCCAGCCGTCTTGCCGCAGTCCACGGCGGTGAGACGGCTGGTTCCCTTCCTGAGCAAAAATCACCACGCCGCTGGTCAGCAACGGCGACTGTCGTGGACAACCTCGTTGGGTTCATTCGTAACCCGGCTGAACGCTGGTATCTAGGCTTCCCCGAGATAGACCTTGCCACCCGTGGTATAGGCAAAGGGGAAGTGTTGCTAGTAGTGGGCAGATCTCACACTGGCAAGTCGCAAGTCTTGCTCAATGGCATAGTCAGCAACCTGATTAACGATCCATCGGCACATGTCGTCATCTTCGCTATGGATGAACCACGCGAACTGGTCGTCATGAAACTGTTCTGCCTGCTTCAAGGCAAGTCATCCACCGAAGTGGAAGAAGCAATCAAGGCAGGCGACCAGACCGTCTTAGCGGAATTGAAAGAAGCAGCCTCCAACGAACTGTCTCGCGTCGCTGTGGTAGACGATTCGCTGTCACTGGAAGCCATGACGGAAGTCATGGACGAAGCACGCCAATGGTGGGGATGCAACCCGTCGTTCTGCATGATGGACTATCTGGAACTGCTACCCGGCGGCGACGCAGACGCTTCAGGCGTCACTGCTAAAGCGCAGGCAGTCAAGCGGTGGGCCAAGAGCCAACGTGTACCCATCGGGCTGGTTCACCAAGCAGGCCGTGGAGCAGGACATCCCGGGCAAGCGGCAGGAATCCACGCTGGACGGTACGGTGGCGAACAAGAAGCGATCTTCGTGCTGGAGGTCTACCGCAAACGGGACCGTGTCGATCTTTCCGATTGGGAAAAAATGTACCACGCCAACAGCGTAAACATGAACCTGTGCAAGAACAAACGCACAGCCCGGCTGCTAGATCAAACGTATTATCTGGACCCAGAATGCGGCCATGTCCACCCGTACTGGGATGAACTGGTACCGAGCGATGGATGACATCGACTCCCAAGTCGTGTTTGACTTCACTCTGCTGTTCCGTGGCGGCAAAGTTGCCATAGACGACCCCGCCGACTCCAAAGGTTTTCGTCCGTGGCAAACAGACGACGGCGGATTCATTCCCGCCGACGGAAAAGGGTTCATCGAAATCATTGAAGATCACCTGCTGTGTGGTCCTCACGTCGGCGTGTACCCCCTCTTTCAACTTGGCCCCTACTTCAAGGTGTACTGGGGATGCGTCGACTGGGACTCAGGTCCAGAAGAGTCACTGGTTCATGCCCGCAACGTCCATGAAGCACTGCGGCAACTAGACGTTGTCTCGCATGTGGAACGTTCTCGTTCCAAAGGGTTTCACCTGTGGGTTTTCTTTACCGAAGCCATGCCTGCGCATGCTGTACGCGAAGGGCTGTTCGCTGCATGCGATGTGGTCGGGGCACCGACCAAAGAAGTAAACCCCAAGCAAGTTGAACTATCTGATCGTGGATGGGGCAACGGTGTGCGTCTCCCTTACGGGGTCAACCGTCAGCGAGGTGGCTTCAACGAGATGATGAACCCCAATGCCACGATCAGTATGATTCCTGTCCATGCCTTTACGAAGAATGCGATGGCAACGCTGGTTACCCCAGAAGCGTGGGAGGCTGTCACGGCCCTGTACAGCCCTCCTGAGGCGCTCCCGGGTGCGGAAGAGATGCCTGAGCCTGCCATGGAGGTCGTGAGCCTGAGGGGGCTGTCAGCGGTTATCAGGAAGAACGGTCCCCGATGCACTTCCGACAAGCCACACGGAGACAGGTCCGCCACCTTGTTTTCGCTGGCGTGTGCCATGATTAGGGAAGGTTACGAACTGAACGTGGTAGCCGGGGAACTGGAGGGGGCAGACAGGGACTGGGGCGGCAAGTATGCGCGGCGACCAGATGGTCGCCAGCGTCTATGGACAATGGTGGTGGCTGCTAAGAAGCAGGCATGGGAACCGAAAGGATAAAGAAAACTATGACACCTTACAAAGTTCACTTAGACAATTGGACCGTGGCATTGTATGCCACGGATGACAATCGGTTGACATTTACAGTAAACAACAAAAATGAACCAGACCACTACATGACACGGCTAGTCGGCAACGTGCAGTTGCGCCGCTACTACCTTGGGGACATGTGCGCTGGCAACCTGAAGCCCTCCCCCTTTCCCACCTATCGGGAAGGTAAGCCGATGTCGAAAGAAGCAATTCTTGCCGAACAAGGGGCAGGATGAAAAGTTATTCTGTTCGGATAGACCGTCGCCCCAAGGTGAAGGCCCGTCCGCGTCACACCAAGAAAGGTCATGTGTTCACTCCGAAGGAGACGCTGATCGAAGAAGACTATGTGGCTGAGGCGTGGCAAGAACAAATTGGTAAACAGATCGAAGGCCCCGTCGAAGTTATAGTGGCGTACAGTCCCACATGCACGTTGCTGACAGTGGTAGAGTCTCCACACAATGCCAAAACGTTGCGTGGAGATTTAGACAACTACATAAAACTTACTTTAGATGCACTGAACAAAGTAGCGTGGGCAGACGACATCCAAGTTGTTCGCATATCGGCGGTAAAGGTAGATGCAATAGGATGACCGAAACAACAGACAGCACCAAGTACCAAGACTTCGCAGGTAAGTCATGGTCGACGCGCTTCGACAAAATGGGCGACGACGCCGAAGCAGCATTTGAACGAAACAGCGAAGAATGGTGCCGTTACGGAATACTCCGTCCCCCGTTCCCCGTACACAGGCTTCCACTATCAGTGAGGTATAGCCCAGATTACATCTGGGCAGGAAACTACTTCGTAGAAGTACAAGGCTGCTCACCCCGCAAAGGGGTCAAACTCAAGATGGAAAAGTATGTGACCGTCGAATCATTTTGGGATCCACTACTTCCCGTAGTCTATTTTTTCTGGGATTCAACCCGCTGCGTACACACAGTGGCTACACAGCAACAACTAAGAAAACTAATTAAAAGCGACCAAGCAACCATAGGCTCCTTCAAAGACCCGGGCGGCGAAAAACCGTTCTGGCAATTGAAGACAAACATGTTTGATTGGACGCCCGATGGCGACGCAGCGCGAATTTCCGATTGACCCTAGTTGGCTTGGCGACGATGATGGCACCTACCTAGCCGGGTACTGGGTACACCGTTCCCTACAAAAAAAACCCCCGGCTGACGGACGTTACGACACCGAAATAGAACGGATGCTAGTCGAACGCCCCGACGGCATCCACGCCTCCAGCACCCCAACTTTAGAAGAAACACTAGGCATAAAAGAAATACTAGGCGCAGCCATCGAAGCGTTAGAACCAGAAGAAAGATGGATAGCCGAACGTCTACTCATTGAAGGCTTGTCGCTACGCAAAGCCGGAGCAGTGCTGGGCTGCCCCAAAAGCACCCTAGCGCGCAAACGCGATGCTATCCGTAGTAAACTAATTAAAACCTTGGCTGTTGAACCAGTCATCACCCGATGGCTGGGACAATCAAAGGAAGCGCTCATCCTCCACGGTGAGACACTGTCGAATCATTCCCATTAAAGAAGTAATCCAGACACCAAAAGCAGCGGTCGCCTCTTCGACCCCGTCCATGCCTGCGTAGAACGCAGCCAACATGCACTCCGCTTCCTGCTCGTTAAACACCAGAAGCAACCCAAGGATCCCATCCGGCGACCACTTGGCGTGCGTCCCATCCGTCGTGTCGAACAAGTGCGCCGTCTCTTCTATCTCAAATAGAATCTCCCGCTCAACCTCGTCGCCCTCAACTGCCATAAAAGCAGTCCACTTGTCGTCCAGTTCAGCGGCATCCATGACTACGACCCTACACGATCCCGGGCGTACGTCTTGATCACACTCAAAGCGGCGGCACCCGCCGCGACCAGAGCCGTCTTCGCTGAAGCCAAATCACTGATAACGAACACGGCTAAAAACGACTGGGCAAACGTCCACGCTGCCCGTTCAAACATGTTGCTCACTTTTTTTTCCCCTTGTTAGATCGGCGCGCAATATCGTGCGCGATGGCAGCAGCCTGATCCCTGTCATACCCCTCAGAAATCAGACGCCCTATGTTGGTAGAAATCGCGGCCTGATCGCGGCCCCGTTTCATGGGCACGACTAGTACCTTGGTCGGCGTGGCTTCTTTGGCATAGTCAGTCTCGCAGCGCCCTGCGGGCACCAGACTTCGACGGGCCAGCAGGCGGACGGAAGATCGATCCGCTCTTAACGCTCGTCACCAAAACCTGAGCAGCCTTAACCATACGCGGTGTTGAACCATCCCTCATGATGTCCTACTTCCCGAAGGGACGGCCACCATGAGCGGCATTCCCCAAGTTGGTGTTACGAAGATACGCAGCGTCCTTCTTTGCTTTTACACTCATGTCGTACATGTTTTCAGACGACGTAGAATCGTAAGGCTGGTCATTCTGACTGCCGAACGTGTCCTCAAACGTCCCGTACCCTTTGCCCTTAGGCATAATGTTTCCTCACTGTATGAACAAGGCGGCAAACGTGTTTACGTTCACCACTCCTGTTGCCTTTAAAAATCCCTGCGACTTCTGAAACTCTTTAACCGCCGACGCAGTTTTTCGGCCAAACACACCGTCAGCATGCCCCGGCTTAAAACCCCGCTCCGCCAAACGGGCCTGCACCAAACGCACAGCATCACCACGACGCCGTCGCGGCCAACGACCCAACGGCGACACCGCCACCTGCTCCTTCAAATCGTGGAAGTAAGCCACGATCCCAGCCCAATCAGCATCAGATTGAGAAGCCTTCGCAAGCATCCCGGCCTCAACCCAATCCCCCAACCAAACCCCCGGACAAGTTGTAGACCCCTTACGCCTATGCGTAGACACCCACAAATGATCTCCGAAACGCTGCGACGCAGCATTAGTTACTATTTGGAACGACTCAAGAACCTTCTCTCTAGGCTCCCCATCGCCATGACCCGTAAAACAAACAGAGATAGACTTGGCGTTCCACCTCTTGGTGGCTCCACCACGCGCCCCCCATCCTCGTCCTTCAAAGATCGTCCCCGATTCATCAACAAGCCAGTTGTACGCAATACCATCCCACCCCTTAGCGATGTGATGCCCCTCAAACGCTTTCACAGCAGCCCGCGCCAAAGGACCATTTTTTACAGCGGAATGATGCACCACAATCCCTTGCACACGAGAAGAACGCAACGGCGTGAACTTGCCGTTGCGTGTCTTCGGAGGCTCAGCCCCCCACGCCCGACGCGAAACAAACTGCATACTAAACAACCCTCGCTGTCCCGCCCGGAATGTACACTGTACAGACCTACTTACGAGGCCGTTCTAAGTCCAAACGGTCCTGCCTCGTCATCTCCCGCTCCACCCGTTGGCGTACACGCTCGTTGCGCTGCTCCCTTGGGGTGTTCAACCTGAGGCTGACACCACCAAACATCGACATGACCGACTGGATCCAACGAGACTGCGTCTTCTCATCCTCTGGAATAATCCGACGCAACCGCCCAATGAACGGCATCATGTTGTCCAACACCGCCAAACGGTTGTCGTACATCATCCACTCGTCCTTACTGTTCTTCTTCGCCCACCCCAATACCTGAGCGGCCTGCATCAAACCCGGAATCATCCTCGTCGCCGCAGGCACAGGCACATACTCTTCCCTGAAGGGAATCCCCTCAAAGACCCGCTTCCCCGCCCAGTACTCAATCGGGGTCTTCAAGACTGGTGTCGTAGACGAGAATATCTGCTCCATTACCTTGCCGTAGCCACGCTGCGTCGGATCAAACTTGAACAGATCCTGCAACGGCAAGTCAGGCTGCGAATAAGCCTGAGCGCTGCCGATACTAAACGGCAACTGCATGCCGAAACCCTGCATGAAGTAGTCGGGAACAACACCCTCACGCTCTTCACCCAACTCCACGTTGCGTCGCAACGACATCAAACGGTTAAACTTGCCCGGGCTGTTCGCCAAGAACTGCATCTGCAACGGCAAATTGTTACGCGTCCAAGTGTAGAACGGGAACGCCCTCTTACCGAACTTGCGTTCCGCCTCCGACAAACCACCATAGTTGAAGTGCAGTTTGTACGTCAGGTCCAAAGCGTCATCTATCGAACCGCCAACCCGACGCGCATGCAAGGCTGTACCCAAACGCATCGCTTCCTCAGCGAACGTGTTCGCGTGGCGGACCCCGGCAAACATGAAGAACCCGGCATCCATCGGATTCATCCGAATCCGACCCGAATACTTGGAGTTCTCCTTGGAACCCCACACCCAGTCTGTGCGGCTACTACGCCCAAGGTTCACATCGACAACGGATGCGGCCTGACCGCCCCCATGGACACCCAACTGCACCAACTCCAACGCATTTGCATACTCAATGTTGGTTGGATTGTCAGCAACCAACTTTCGGAACCCCGCAGCCAAGTCGCCGTTGCCAGCGCTGTAAGCCTTCTTGAGTAGCGCAAACGTGCGCGGAACTTCAGTCAATGGAATATCAGCAAACCACATGTTCGCCATCCCACCGAAAACGTTGCGGGCCACAAACCCCGGCGTCGCCACCATCTGCGCTTTCAACCAGTTGTGCGCCTTGTCGTACCCTTTCAGGAACCGACCCACTTCGGCACGGTCATCCATCTTCTGGGCAGCCAACATGGCGTAAGTAAACTCGTCGGCATATTCGGCGCTGCCAGCGACCAGCCATTCGTCCATAGCCCCGCTGCCCCACATCTGCTTGCCGCCAGAGTTGAACAGATCCTGCAACTGGGTAGAAGTCACGTTCGACAAGTCAACCTGACCGCCGAAACTGTTCACATTGAACGGCCTACCGTTAGCAGGCCCCAACATGTTGCCAATCTTGTTGGCAAGATTGTTGCGTTCCTGCTCCGCCTTGTTGACTACGTCCTCCATATCAAGTCTCTGTTTCTTGATGTTTTGAACAATCAACTCTTTCTTAGCCAACGTTCTCCGCCGCGCATCCAAACGTCCCTGAGCAGCGTCTTGGGCCGCACTATCAAAGTTGGCGATCTCATTTTCCAAACGGGTGATCTCATTCAAGGTGTCGTCACGAGCGTTATCAAACGCGCCATACAAGCGCTCTTCAGCCATGAACGACGCCTGATTGTATTTGGCTCCAGACAAGTTGTCGTATTGCTGAACAAGATAACCCCACTCAATCAACTCGCCGCGCTCAAACCCGCCATTGCCCACACCCCAGTTGTCCATCACCGACTGGATAGCATCCCAATACTCGTTGGAGCGAAACCCCACACCCGTATCCAACGCATCATAAAGAACGTCAGCGATCTCCTGCGGAACGCCGGGAGTAAACGCTTCGCCACCCGCTGCCATGGAAGCAGGGTTCCAAACCGTATCGCCAGCAAGCATTCTGGCGTATCCGTCTATAGCCTCTTCTGGAAAGCCGACACCCAAGATGCTTTGACTCTTAATAGAATCGGAAAACAACGACGCTGCGTAAAAGTCCATGTGATTCGCTGCGGCAGACAACGAACCTTTCTTCATAAATTCGTCCACGACCGCTTTCCAAACGTCGTCACTTAACCCGGCGGCTTCCAAGTGCCAAAACATGTCACCCGGCGACGCCGAGAAGTTGGTGACGTACCCCTGAAAAGCGTCCCAGAACTCGTTGAGAAGGTTAGAGCGCACCGAATCCCCAGCGTTAGCCGCTTGGGACGCCCCGGCGTCCGCCACGTACGCCATCTTGTTAAGTGCGGCATCGACAGTGGCAATCATATCGTTATAAACAACGCTTGCATCAATGCTGTCTATGCCGTTGGCGAAGTCGCGCAACGTCCCGGCATCAGTTGAAACACCGCCAACCCACACTTCGGCATCATCAGCCAAAGCAGCCGAACGGCCACTAATCTGATCCTCCAACGACTCCTGCAAGTCGTTCAGCCGCGCACGCATCTCCGGCAACTGCCAATGCTCTGTTCGACGTATCGCAGCCGATTCTCCAACTAGCGAGTTGGGAGCGGGGAACGGCTCGCTTCGCAGAAACGGCATGTACCGTTCAATCCCCTCTGTACCCCAAGTTTGCTCCGCTGTCGCAGCCAACGCCTCACGCCTAGTCTTGGCTTTCTGTGCCAACGTCCGCGCCGTGTCGCCCGAAACGAAATCCGGCAAACCAGTTAACGATGTGCTGGCCCCGCTTTGCCCCCTCAAAGTACTTTTCAAATTGTCAGGCAAAAGATTCGACAGATAGTTTACGTTCAGAACGTTTTCTAGATCGCCCATTTCCGTCAACAAAGCAACCCGCTTCGCCGTGACATCACCCGCCGCCGCGCTCAACGGCGTCGGACCTATCCTCATGCCTGATTCCTCACCAAAACCGAGAACCTTCGGGACAGCCTTCCCGTCCTTAACTCTAAAGATCCTCCCCTGATTGCCCCTCAGTTCGCCCGGAGTCGTAGGCGACCTGACGGCAGAATCACCTGATCTCCAAGGGCCTTGTACAATGTCTTCGGCTCTAACTGCCCCGCCCACACCCAAGTTTGCGTCAGCGTCGGCGGTTAACTTCAGCCCGTAATACGAATCCAAATCCAGCGACCCGGCAAAATTTCCAGAGTGATCCCGACGAGTAAGCCCAGCCATACCGTAAAAATAGTGCCGATCATAATCACCCTTAAAACCCTTCACCATCTCTGGAATCTCTTGGCCCCAATCCATGAGGGTGGTGTTCCCGCCTCCACCTCCAAGTAACGGTTGCACGTTTAGCATTTCTTCGATGGCGTCCCTGTAGGGGCCAGCAGGCGGCAACGCCAACTCGCCGCTGGCTATAAGATCCCGAACGGATTCCCCGCCCCGGGAAGGATTGGCCTTATATAATGCTTCAGCCGAGTCGATAAACGTTTTAGACTCAGGGCTTAACCCCGTCGACTTCCAAATGGTTTGCAAATTGCCGTCAGCATCAGGTAGACGCCACGCTTCAAACGGTTTGTACAGTCCGTTCGACCCGCCACCCGCGGTCCAACTTCCAGCCCCATCAGACCTTCCAAAGATACGACGGTTTATCATCACTTCGCGGCTTGGGCCACCAACCATAATCGACCCGGCCCTAACGTTAACGCCAAGCCTGTCAGCCTCGTACAAAACCATAGAATCCATGTAACTGCCCATGACGTTACTTATTTTAGTATGGAGGTCATTAATCTCGATAGCGTGACCCGTACCGCCCAGCCGAGCAGGAATAAATGCAGTATCGGCGCGATTAAATTGACCGAACACCGTAAACGTTACATCAAACTGATTGTTACTAAATGCCGCTGTTACGCCCATGACATGCTCAAACGGCAGCCAACTCACTACTTCGTCAACAGTTTCTCCTGTTTTGGCAGCCACTTTCGTAGCAACGTCCCTATGCAATTCTTGAGTTAGCCTCAAAGTGTTAATTATTTTTGTGCCGCGCTGCACCGCCGCATCGCTGCCGCTATACCCTTCCATGATCACATCCGCAGTTGAACGCAGTTCACCCCCCGGCGTTGCCGGAGGCAGCCTCTTCTCGTCAATCGGATTCGCCAACTGGCCGTCCGGCCCCCGACTAAAAGTATGCAAGAAGTCGGGACCACCCCCCTCAAAATCCATGGCCTTGAGAGCGTCGTTAGTTTGGTTAAACAAGTCCTGAACGTCAATATTTTGTGTTCCAGCAGACATTTGCGACGCATCCCGCAAAGCCTGAGCAGCCTGAACCGTCTGGTCATGCAGCATCGCAGAATCCGTCAAAGACTGGGCAAACGGCAACAAATCGGTTTCCAAGAAACGGATGCTCTCCTGAATATCGTTGCTTAAACCGTCAAGACCAGTGAGGAACGTTGCTTGATCCGCTGGCACCGTAGACGGAACATTGTTGATAACCAGCCCCGAGCCACTGGGCACAGTGTCAAGGTTTCGAATGTCCCTAGACAACTTGGCGTACTTCGCTATCCCCTCAGTCAACAAGGAAGCACGAGCCATCACCGAATCCAAATCCTCCAAGATCGGCGTCAACTGGCGAATCGCATCTATCGCAAACGCCACAGGGTTCGCACCCGGCGGCGCAGCAATCAGATCCTCAAACGGCATATCTTCCGGCCCCGGCACACGCGTCCTCGTAGCCACCCGCCTGTACCCCAACATGTCCTGCAAATCCCGAACAATGGTGGACACCTCATCAACCAACAACTTCGACTCAACACGCCCATCAACCAACATGTTGGTCAACTCTTTTACACGCGCGTCCATCTCCGGAGCGTCGCCCCCGTGGCGAGCCACCCACGCCTCAAGATTCTCAATCGTCTGCGCCCGCGCAGCCGCCCCTTGGGCAGTAATCGCATCAACAACAGCCTGAGCCGCAGCCTCACTATCCGTCAACTGCCGCAACACGGCGTTACCGTCAACAACAGCCTGCTCCAAATCTCCCAACTCGCGACCCAACGTACGGTAAGTATCGGCGTTATAGATCAAACCCTGCGAAGCCGCATAAGACTCAATGGACCGCAACCGAATATCCGAAGCCAACGAATTGATGTGGGCATTCTCGCGGGCCTCAAACCCCCGAACGAACAACGACTCGCCCTCATCCAAATAGCCAGCCTCACGGTACGCAGCATCAATCTGCTCCGGAACAGACAACCCCTCCGGCTCAGTCGTCAGATTACGGGCAGGACGGCGACCCCTAGTCGCCAACTCATCCGGCGTCAGATCACGCCGAATAACAGTAGACCGACCATCCGGCCCCTGACCCACCACACGCTGCTGCACATCGGTACGCTGAGGATTGCTACGCCGCAACATACGACGCACCCTCCCAGACCCATCCGCTCTAGAAATATTCAACTCCGTGCCACCAGCAAACGTTCCATCGGCACGCGTAGCCATAGGCCGCATATTGCGACGCCGCACCCGCCCCGAAGTAGCCCGCTGCCTAACCTCATCCATAGTCCGAGCCTCAGGCAACACTTCCTCAAACTCGCGAGAAACCCCCTCAATCCACGGCGGCAAATCGCCCCCATGCGCATTCTTCACTATCTCCAAACCCTGCGGGGTCCAAATCTCCGGCGTGTACCCCCCAAACTCCACCAGCACATCATTCATGTCATTAACAAGTTGCCCCTCCGACCCATACAAATCAGGCCGAGCCAAAAACTCTGCATCAGGAGTACGAATCAACTCGTCATAACGGCGAACAACAAACATGATGTTCTCGTCCGACAACCCCGGGAAACGACCCCGCACCGCATCCATCACCTGCGGCGAAACAACACCATCAGCGAAATCGTCCACCAACTCCGGCGACAAATCCGTCAAACGCCCCAACGTCTCATCATCAACACGCCCGACGTTCTGCTGAACCTCGTTCATAAACACCTTGCGACGACGCATAGCGCTATCAGTCCAATAGCCGCTCGTCATCGAACCACGGTTGTAACTCTGACGCATAAAGTTGCCGAGAATAATCTTGTCAGGATCTTTCGTGCGAAGAAGAGTGTTAGCCATCTTCTTCCGATCACGGCTCTTCTGCTTAAACGCAATATCCTCGTCCGTAGCGCCACGGCCACGAGCCAAAGTATCCAAATACTTTTTTTGCGGATCGACAAAGAACTCGCGGAACGTATTTCCGAAACGAGAAGAAGCAACCTTCTCCCAACCAATACCCGGCGACGCCATGATGGATGCCGTCACACCAGAAGAAATCGGGAACACACCAAACGGCACCACATCCACAGGCACGTTTGCTGCGCGCTGCAATATCTGCCTCAAGTCATCGGGGATCTGATCCAACGTCTCACGCTTCTGAGCCTTCAACACCAGATCGCCCAGATCGGCGTCCTGACCCAACACCTTTTTCATGCGTTCCTGAACGAGCCGCGGAATCTGAGACGCACGCTTTCGTGCGATACCAGCAGAATCACGGGTCAGCCTGCCCAGCACTGGGCCTGTACCCGGGAGACGGAACCGCAGCCCCGTTTCAATCCCGAGATCATCGATAAGTTTCTTGCCAACCTCGCCGTGCTGTCGTGCCAGAACATTTCTGGCACGAGAAATGCTGCCGCCCTTGCTGCCAGCAGCCACCACAGCATCTTGTGCAGCCCGCAACGTAGCCTGCTGGGTGGCATCCCTGACACCCATTTCCCCCAGATCCTTCACCAACGGCGTCAGATCGTCCACAAGCCCCCTAGCGCCCCTCGCACGGGCAAAAGCCCCCACTCCCCCGGCCCAAGACAACGGATCCAGCAGGATGTCTCCAGCAAGCCCTACGGCCCTGTTGCCCCACTTGCCCAGATCAATGTTTTCGTCATGGAGAAAGTCGCCAAAGCCGTAATGGTTGCGCGCCTGCTGCGTAAAGTCGCCCCAACTGAAGCCCTCGCCGTCGAAAGCGTCCTTGATCTCCTTCACACCCGAAGTAATAATCGAACGGGGCATGTCGATTACGCCCAGCGCTTTGCCTATAAACCCGCCGAAACCTCCACCGCCGCTCTGTTGAGCGCCTTGTTGGGCGGCACGGCCACCAGAGGCAGCAATCGCCCTCGCCATGCCTTCACGATCTATTCTAGGTGCGCCCCCACCCATCGGCGGCAAGGTGGGTACAGTCGGCACGCCTGCTCCCGCTGGCACAGCGGGCAGCCCGGGCTTACTTCTTCGTATAGCCTCAAAAATGTCTTCAGGATCTAATCTTACTGCCATAAATTGTGCCGTTACCTAGGGGCATAAGAATATTTGGTGGGCGTTCCTTGGCCCCCCACGGGAGCCAAGTGCGGAGCACTTTTTTGCTTAGGATCCATTTCTCCAACTACAAAACCAGCATTGCGAGCCGCCGGACTGTCGGGTGCTTTAATAATGATACCGTCATCGTTAGTGGTGTAACTTACGCCAGAATCCGCATCAAACTGTGGGTTGCTCCCGGGATTAGGGGCTGCTGGCTCGTCCCAGTTTTCCTTGTAATAGTTGCCCTCAGCGTCCCGATAATAGTTTTCCATAGCGCGCAACAATTCATTCGTGTCCACCGTACGCACGCCCTCTGGAGGATTCCCCCCGATGTTGACTCTTTCACGTTTAGTAGCGCTGATCGGTGGCGAACTCGTTTTTCCCTGATCAGCCGGGCTAACAGTAGTTGCTGGTTGCGTCGTAGGCGGAGTTTCTGGAACAGCATCCACAGCAGCCTCTGCTGTCGCAGCGGCAACGTCCGCCGCAGTGCCATCTGCCATAAACTGTTGGGCGTACAGCAACGTTAATATGGGGCCGTAACCCAAGGCAGCCAAAGCGTGCGCATAACCCGTGTTGTCTTGATTAATGTTGTTCATATACAGGTAGTTGGCAACTTCCTGCATTATCGCATCGCCGCCCTCAACTTCACCAGCATGCAACGCAAGTTGTGTTCCCAAGTTGAAATCTTGATCACCCAACTGCGCAATATCCATCGCCTGACTCCACGCAAACTGATCGTCAGCCAAATCAAACTGCTTTTCAAGCAACCCGAACTGGTTCTTCTCCAACTGGCGGTCTGCCACCCCGGCAGCCTGAGTGCCACGCGCCTGCCACCAATCCAGATCCAGCCCCTTCTGGGCAAAGCCCAACTGGTCGGCAGCCATACCCTCAGTAGAAGCAATCTGATCAGCAAACTGTTGAGCCGACACCTGCTCCCCAGCCGTCAACCCAGTCGTCATATTAAACCCATAAGGCAAACCAGTCACTGGATCGATGCCCTGAGCGGCCATCTGCTGATCAAACTGTGAAGCCCCCAACGTCTGCCCAGCATCCAACCCCGTCGCAGCGTCAAAGCCGTACGGAAGACCAGTAGCCGGATTGATCCCCACATCAAACTGGCGCTTCTGCTCAGTCAACCTGTTCTCATCGACCCCCCGATTCAACCCCCCCTCGCTTACAGCAAGATCCCGATCCAATCCGCTTTCACTAACAGTCAAAGCACGATTCAACGCAGCCTCATTGATACCAGTTGACAAGCCCGGAATATCCACCCCAGAAGCCAACCCCGCAGCAACAGCACGCGGATCCAAACCCAAAAACGGTGCTAAATCAGCAGCCTGCAACGCCTGCGAACGGGCATCATAATCGGCACCGATTCTGTCCACCTCAGCGCCATAACCCAACTCGCGGGCACGCGACCGCAAATCCTGCTTGTACCCCCCGAAGATGCCCTCACCCATAAACTTGCGGTCAGCATCAGCCATTTGGGAAACCAAACCCATATCGTCCAAATAGGCTCCGCGCCCCTCAGCGCCCGCCCCAGCCACAGCATCAATCATGGCGAACCTGTCGCCAACCAGCCCCGGGTTTACCCCGGCAGCCCGCATCTGCTCTTCCAAGGCAACGCGGTCGTCGTACCGTTGCGCCCGCTGAGCATCAGTTACATTCTGAAAATCGCTGCGAACAGCGTTCTGTGTGGAAAGAAAATCTTTCCACACGCGCTCAGTCTCAGTGTCGTACAGTTCTTGCGCCGTATTGATGTCAAGCAGGCCGCTTTCAAGCATGGTGTTGATAGCGGTCTTCGTGTCGTCCAGTTTGGTTTCAGCAATCTGGCGGGGGTTTGCGCTTAACGTTTCAATAGTGCCTTCGGAGTCTTTGGCGTCAAACGGATCGGTAAAGACGGAAACGCAATTTCCGTTGGCGTCTCGCACCTGCCCAGCAGGACATGCATCCGCCGGGGTTGCCAATGCTTCGTCAACACAGACCCCGGCAGCGTTTCGTATCTGCCCGACAGGACACGCATCAGGTTTAGTTTTAGCAGGATCGTCACCGCCTGCTGGCTTGTCACCGCCTGCTGGCTTCTCACCGCCTGCTGGAGCGGCAGGAGCGCCGTCATCGCCAGCAGGCGTAGTGTCGCCGCCCAGCGTTGCAAGGTAATCCGAAATCTGTTGCGGAGTAAATCCTTGCGATACGAGATCGGCCACAGCGTCGAAACGGAGGTCCACATTATCTACAGTGGTCGAATCGTGTGTCCTGATTCCGGCGAGAAGGTTGTCAACCGTCATGCCCGTGGTAGTCGGAGTCGGAGGCTCCATTCCCGGAGCCACAGCCAAACCGCCCGTGCCACTAGGGACAAACGCGTCCATTGCCTCCAGTTCGGCAAACGGATCCGTGAACCCGGAAAGAGCGGGATCACTGTATTGTCCCCGGAATTGCGAATCTGGATTATAAGGATTAGCCGTAGAGTTGACCAAGGCGTCGATAGCCAAAGTGTTCAGATTGCCACCGCCACCCGTCAACGCTGCGGCATTTCCTGCAGGTCCAAGCGTGTCCAACCACGCCGCCAACGCAGCGTCCTCCCCAGAGCCGCTCCCCTGACGACGCCCCATTTCCGGGCTAAAGCGTGGAGGTGAAGCAGACGGTGCCGTCGCCATCCCGGGGAACCCCGTATCCCTCCCGGGGAACCCCGTATCGGGAACACGAAGACGCGCCTCCCGTTCACGCTGTTGCGCTCGCTTTCTGCGAGCCGCAACCGCAGCCGCAGCCGTAGCCGCAGCAGAAGGATTACTTCCGCGCTTGCCTCCCTGACCCGGATCGAAACGAAACCCACCCATTACGCCATAGCCTCCCGAATCTCAGCAGCCCTAGAAGCACGAGACGCAGTCACACCCAAAACATCCTCAAACCGCGACCCCTGATAACCCCCGTAATCACCCAGCCGCTGCACCGCCAAATTAAACATAGCCTCCTCCAAAGCGCCCCCACGCTCCGCACGACGACGGTCATAATCCGCCGACGCCTCCGCAAAGGCCAGATTACGGATCCCAGAATCCTGCAAACCACGACGAGCCATACCCGCCTCCAACTGGGGTATAGCCTTCTGCCACTGCTGCGACATGTCAAACTTGTCGCGGTTATACGCCGTCCGTTGACGCTTCTGCCCCATAGAAGACTTAGCCAAAGCAGCAGACAACCGCGTAGACGGCGACGTTCCATACGGATCCGCCACGTTATATTTAGCGTACGGATCAAAAGCCATTAGTTATATACCTGACCTGCGAGTACAAGATTTGTGTCCGCAACAATGACATTTATCACAACGGCACCACTCGTCCCGCCCCCATTGATGGCGGTACCAGCAGTAACTGCAGTAATGTCCCCTGTCGATACCTGATCTATACGTTGTGTAATCCTTGAAGGCATGTTCCCTCCTAGCCGAAATAGGTGACATCGATAGTACTTGTGGACGACACACGGATAAATTTCACATCTGCCAAGTCATCCTGATACAAGTCCATCACGCTATAAGGGTTCAAATAATGTCCGACGCTGGCCGTCGGCGTACCCCAACGCACCCTGATCGGCTCCGCCCCATTAGTCACCATCGCTGCAATAGCGGTAGCCGGAACAGTCAACGCCCGCGCCGTGCCATCAACAGACAACTGCTGATCGCTGATTGCAGACCCGTACTCTGCTGC
>TARA_R110002110_G_scaffold69766_18_pt1 | contig 24281 bp, 18 predicted proteins | sample TARA_R110002110 | Tara Oceans TARA_R110002110 (sample SAMEA4397330) | marine metagenome | biome: Polar Biome; feature: [SRF] surface water layer (ENVO:00010504); material: water (ENVO:00002006), including particulate matter (ENVO:01000060) such as... | depth 5 m
ATTGTCGCCCGGGCCGGTCAGAACCGGCGCAGGCGGCAAGGACGCTCGCGTGCGACGCCAATCGGAGCAAGACATGTACGCCTTGAACACCACCCTGTTTGAATTGATCAACGCCCCCGTTGCCCCCGATGGCGCGGTGTTGGCGGCCGCGCTGTTTCTCGCCGACAAGGTGATCTTCCTGGTTGCGGCAGCGCTGGTCTGGGGCTGGGCAAGGGCCGGGTCGCGCACCCGCACAAAACTTTTTGCGGTGGGCCTGACGGCCGTTCTGGGGTTGGCGATAAACCTGACGATCGCCGCATTCTGGCAAAACCCCCGCCCCTTCGCCCTCGGTGTCGGAAACCAGTTTTTGCCACATGCACCCGATGGTTCCTTCCCCAGCGATCATGCGACGATCCTGTTCTCTGTCGCCTTCGGTCTGTTCGCCGCGCGCGCGGCGTCGCTGTGGTCATGGCTGGCGCTGATCGTGGCCATCGCGGTTGCCTGGTCGCGGATCTATGTCGGCGTCCATTGGCCGATGGACATGGCCGGCTCGGTCGTCGTGGCTTTCTGGGCCGCCTCGGTCGCGCGCCTTGTCATCGGCAGCGGGCCGGGCCGCGCGCTCTGCGCCGCCGTCCTGAGGCTTTACGATGGCGCCCTGAACCTCGCACGCATCCCGAGACGGATTTCGCCACGATCGCACGACGCGGACTGAAGAGTCCGGTTCAGCGCAGGGTCACGACCGCTGCCGCGCCATCGCTGAACCACGGATTTCCCGCATCCGACTCGCTGCGGCGCGTGGTCAATATCCGGACCCGAGCCACCGTGCCCGCCACGCCCGCCGCTTGCAGATCACGGACAAGAGCATCGCGTTCGGCATCGATATCGGGATCAACCTGATGCAGCAGGGTCCAATCCAACGCATCATCCAGGCTGGCCGCCCCGACGAACAGCCGCAGCCCGTCCGAAGTTGCAAACCTGCTTTGCCAGAACCGAATATGATGGCGGTTTTTCGGGTTGGCACCACCGGCAGGCTTTTCGAAGGCGAGATCGTTGGGTTGCCCGGCCCAGAAATAGGGAGTGACCGGCGCAGTGGCCGTTTCATTTCCACTGAAATCCGCCCATAGGGCCGACGCAACGGTTGAAACGGAAGGGGGCACTGCTATCACCCAACCACTGCTCTGCATGGCCCGGATCAGCGCCGCCCGGTCGGGTGCCGACACCAAGACGTTGACTGGCTCCAGCGGGGTGCCGGTCACGGATTCAGGGATCATCGGCGCGGTTCCGTCGAGAAAGGGTGCGGCGGCGCTTGCCACGGTTTGCGGGCCGGAAGGCAACAGCGCGACAGAGCGGGCCTTGTCGTAAGTGGCAATCGTCCAACCGGCCGCCGCGATCAGCACGACCCCGGCGGCGGCGGTCGCCAACCTGAAGTGACGGGCAACAGATGGCGCATCGGTGCGGGCGGAATGTGTGCAGGCCCACCACTCGGCGATGGCGATGGCGATCACCAGCCACAGGCCACCGACCAACCAGCCGTTCAGCACATCAGTCAGGTAGTGCTCGATCAGATAGATGCGGCTGAACCCGATCAGAAAGGCAAGGGTGGCCGCCAGCAATGCAGCCGCCAACGGGCCGATCCACCGCAACCGCCAGGCGATGAAGAACACCGTGCCGTAAAAAGCGACCGCGATGGCCGCGTGCCCCGACGGAAAGCTGCCGGAAGTCTCGATGAAATATGCCAGGTCGGGACGCGGGCGTCGAAAGATCAACTTCAGCGCGGTGACCGTCACGATGTCGCCCAGCACCGCGATTGCGAGGCCAACCGCAAGGCCATACCGGCGACGCGACAGCAGCAAGGCAACCGCGGCCGCCATCAGTGCCGCAACCACCCGCCAGTCACCAAGTGCCGTGATATAGGCGAAAAGGCGCAGGAGGGTCGGGCTCCAGAACGCATGCACCAGGCTTGCGACGCGCTGATCGACCTGAACGATGGGTTCGGCCAGGATGAAATCCAGCACCGATGCCACCCAGATGAACAGGATATAGGTGAACGCCGCTGCCAACAGCGTTGCGGTCAGCCCGCCGAACCGCGACGTGTCGAGGCGCGCCACGATCCATCCCGCAAGCCGTGGATGCCGGGTGGCCCAGTCGCGCACTCCGGGGTTGGCAGCGACCCCCTGGCCGATCGAGTACAGGACCGACAGCACGAACGGCAGCATCCGTTCGACGCGGATCACCAGCCACCATACCAGCGCCAGCAGAACCGCCACCGCCCCCGCAAGCAGCGCCGCCCGGGTCGCGATCGGCCCCAACCGGGTAATGACATCACCGAGGAAATACCCCAGCGAGACGTGGACCAGTGCGAAGATTGCGGCGCTGAGAATGTTCCAGATGAAAAACCGACGCCGCTCCATCCCGGCGACCGAGGCGGCGAACGATACCAGCCCCGACAACGGCCCGAGGAAACGTCCGATCACCAACGCCCAGCCACCGTGGCGGCGAAACAGTGCCTCGGCCTTGACGTAGACCGCAGAGCTTGCCGGGTTCCATCGTTTGTCGAGGCCCCGTCGGGCAAGTACGCCGGCCCAGTAGCTGATCTCGCTGCCAAGGACCGAGCCGATGACAACGAACCAGACCAGATCGAAAAAGTCGAGCGCGCCCTGCTGCACAAGAATACCGCCGGCATCGACGATCAACGTGCCGGGCACGATGACGCCGGTGGCAAAGAACGCTTCGAGAAGCGCGCCTAAACCAATGATCCAGTAGGACCACAAGCCAAGAGACGCCAGTGAAGGCAGGATCTGATCCAGCGTGGGCATCATTTCACTACCCTATTTCCGCATGACGCCGCGCGCACCGCCGGCAATCAGCAAAGCCACGTCTTTCAGCGCCACCAGAGGCGAAACGCCGGGTGGAACGGCGACAAATCGCGGCTGCCACTCGGGTTGGAACTTCTGCTTGAAGGCGCGCAGGCCCTCGAAATTGTAGAATGCCCCGCCGTGGCGGAACAAGATGGCACCGAATCGGGTCCACAGGCGCGCGCCCTTGCGGGCCTCGAGTCCGGCAAGGGGGGCCATGCCAAGGCTGAATTCCAACGCGCCCTCATCGCGGTAGTGTTCCAACAGTTCGATGAACAGGAATTCCATCATACCGCTGGCCTCTTCCGGCAGATAGCGCATCAGGTCGATGGAGACGCGCGTTCCGTCGCCGGGCCGCATGACGTTCGCGAAGGCCAGGGTCCGGCCATTGCGCCGGACGACCGAGATCGGGAAATGCCGCAGATAATCTGCGTCGAAACGGCCCACGGAAAAGCCCTTTTCGCGCCCCACCTTGCCACCCATCCACGCCTTCGAGATCGCCTCCAACTCGTCAAGAAAAGCCGGGTCGTGCGGCGCAGGGTGCAAAGAGAATTCAAACCCGTCTTTCAGCGCCTTGTTGTGCGCGGCGCGCATTTTCTTGAACTTGCCGCCCGCAAGGCTGAATTCCGGCAACGAAATCACCGCTTCTTCGCCGATTTTTTGCAGCGAAAACCCCATTTCGATCCACAATGCCAGGTAGCGCTCGCCGACTTCGTAAAAAATGGGCCGGGCGCTGTCGTCGTATGCCTCTTCCCAGAAAGCCCAGGCCAGGGATTCTATCGATGCGGCCGGCCCGACAGGATCGGAAAAGGCGATCCGGCTCTTGCCCTGTGAGGCATACATGATGAAGGCATCCTCGGCGTCGTTGAAAAAGAGTGTCTTGTCGCCGGTCAGCGCCAGACTGGCCGCGGTGTAGTTCTGGCGTGCGATGATCTCGGCAGCTTTCGCAAGCGCCGCTGCATCGGGAACACGGGTATGGGCGCGCGCCGGCTGGATCGCCAGCCAGACAGTGACCAGCAGCAAAAGCGCCGACGCGGCAAGCCCGGCACGCAAGGCCCGCGGCGTGTTGGCCGCACCCGAAAACTCGGTCCAGAGGTTATAGGAATAAGGCGTTGCCTGATGCACGAAGAAGAAAAGGGCGCCGGCACCCAGCACGATACCGCCCACCAGAACCAGCCATCCCGGCGACAGCACGCCGCGCGTCAGCTTGGCCGAGCGATAGAATTCACGCCGGAACGGCCAGAGCACCGCCGCGGCACCGCAAAGCAACGCCGCGCTTTCAACGTCGAACCTGTTGAGGAGCGAGGCGACGCCGCCGGCCAGCAATGCCGCCTCGGTCAGCCAGAAAGCCCCTGAAATGCGCCGCGCCAGCCCCTGACTGAGGATCAGCAGGGAAACCCCGAGCACGGCCGACAACAGCGCTCCGCCTTCGAGAACGATCGCGGCCAACAGGTCATTCGGGTCTATCTCGCCGGGTCGCACCGAAGGCAATAGCGCCATCAGCAAGAGATAAGCCCCCAGGGCCAGGGCGGTGATGCCGATCAGCCCGGGGGCTGCGCTCGTGGCCGACGACAACACCGGCCGAAGTTGTTGTGGCACCTCGCCAAAGACCCGCGCCGCCGCGCCACCGGCCAGACGCGCCTCGTTCAGCGCAACGACCGCCAGCGCCAGTGCGAAGGGCACAAGATAGTAGATGATCCGGTAGAGCAGCAGCGCGGCGACCACTTGTTCAAGCGGCACACCCGGAGGCATTGCCGCGATGACGACAGATTCAAACACCCCCACGCCGCCGGGCACATGGCTCAGCACACCTGCCATGGCGGCGGTGGCAAAAATCGCAAGGAAGGTCAGGAAATCCGGCGCGCCCGCCGGCAGCAGCACATAGAGCGTCAGGGCCGCCATCGCCGTGTCAACGACGGTGAACCCCAACTGGCCGAACAGGATACCGGGTGACGGCGCGGAAAGCTCGAAGCTGCGGATGCGCAGCGTCAGGTTGCTGAACGACAACAGCGTCAAAAGACCGGTCAGCCCGAGCGCCCCTGCCCCCGCCCAGAGCCGAATGGTTGACGGGGCGACCGGCAGGACGGTTTGAAAAGCATAGGGGTGTATGGCCAGCGCCGTGAGCCCGACCACGGTGATGCCAAAACCGAAAGCCAGCGCCACGAACGTCGAGACACTGGCGACTTCGAAGGCACTCAGGCCGAAGGCCGAGTAGATGCGGTATCGCACCGCGCCCCCGGACACCACGCTGATCCCGATGGTATTGCCGAAGCTGTACCCCAGAAATCCGCCCAGCGCGACAATGCGGAGCGGGATTTTCTTGCCGAGATAGCGCAGCGCAGACCAGTCATAGCCAATCAGCGCGATATAGGCCAACACCGTGGCACCAAGCGCTGAAAGCAGCGTCAGCCACGGCGTGGCGCGTATTTGCGCGATAACTTCGCCCGCCTTTACCGGCTTCATCAACTGGTAGAGCGCGTAGACCCCCAGCGCAAAAACGGCCAGCCCGAGGACCACCGGAATCGCGCGCCGCCAGCGTGACGGGAGCTGTATCTGACTCTCGTCCAATTTTTCTGCCTTGTCCAATTCTACTCCAGTTCCGAAACCCGACGCCATGCAAAAGGCCGCTGACACCGCGGCCAACTGCCTGCGGCCCATTCGGCACTTAACTACAAGGAAAGTCGTTGATCTTGCAACACTCTTACGTTTTTGTAAGCTGCGGCGTTTCGTGCAGCGCTACCGGTGGCCTTTCGGGCGGCCTTTCGGGCGGCCGCGCATCCAGGCCTCGCGCAGGATTGCTTCCGCCAGCACCACAAGGCACAGAAAAACAAGCAACAAACCGGCGATCAGCGGGCTGACCGAGGTAAATTTCAGCAAGAACGACACTAGGGCGACGCTGCCAAGAATGGCCAGGGTCAGCCGCAGGTCGGCAACGAACATCTTGAAAAGTTCCTTGAAAACGTCAGTGACAATGGTCATGCCGCGCTCCTTTCGAACTTGGTACGGGCCATGCGGACAAACACGATTCCCGCGAGCAGGAAGACTGCGGCAAGGGCAATCAGCATCAGATCGGCGCCGGGCCACGCCACGCCCAGGCCTTCGCCGGTCCAGAACACGCCGAAGGCCGACAGCATCACCCCGACACCGAATTTGAGTGTATTTTCCGGAACCTGCGCCAATGGCTTGTGGACGACTGCGCCGACACCCAGCACCAAGACACACGCCGCCAGCGCCCCCAGGGATGCCTCCCACAACAGCCCCTTGCCTGCCCCCACCGCGATGACGATAAAGACGACCTCAAGGCCTTCCAGAAGAACCGCCTTGAAGGCCGCGATGCCGGCAATCCATTGCAAGGCCTGCGGCGTGCCTGTCTGGGATTGCATTTCGGCGGATTCGTTGGCGAAGGCCGCGATTTCGTCGTGCAACGGCAAGACCCCGGCCGAGCGCAACACCGCCTTGCGCAACCATCCCATGCCGAAAAGCAAAAGCAGCACCCCCACAAACAGTTGCAGCACGCGAATTGGGATGACCTGAAGTGCAGGACCGAGGACAATAACAATCAACGCAAGCAGGCCAAGCGCCGCCAGCGTGCCTGCGATCGCCGGACGCCAGCCGCGCGTTGTGCCCACGGCCAGAACAATGGTGAAAGCCTCGACAACTTCGACGATCGACGCGAGGAAAGCCGCTGTGACGGCAGGAAACATCACTGTCCAGAAATCGGGGGGCATCCGGTTCTCCTTCGAATTGCGCTGTGTAGCGCTGACGACTCAACTGTTGTAATCAATACAACATTGCATGTCGCAAACGCAACGCGTATGTTTTGACCATGAATGAAATGTCATTTTCACAGCGCCTCGCCGCTTTTGATACCGCTCTGACCCCGGCAGAGCGGCGGGTCATCGACTATCTTGCCCGCAACCGTGAGATGGCGCTTCTGGCGTCTGCTGCGGATATGGCGCGCCAGATCGGCATCAGCGATGCCACGGTGATCCGCACGGCCCGCAAGCTCGGGTTTTCCGGGCTCGAAGAATTGCGGCGTGGCCTGGCGGGCGACCTGAGGCGCGACCTTACGCTGTCTGAGCGGATCGAAAACGACCTGCGCCACACGGGCGGCGGGGTATCCGGCGCTGTTGCGCAGACCGTCGAAACCCTGCGCGCCACGCTGGACGCAATGATGACCATCCCGGCCGAAGATCTGGAGCGCGCCATCGACATGCTGACCGGGGCGCGGCGCGTGCAGGTCTTCGGCATCGGCCCTTCGGGACATCTTGCCAGCTATTTCGCAGCACAGTTGACGCGACTCGGCGGCGACGCGCGGCCGCTGCGCCAGACCGGCTTGCAGATGGCGGACGATCTGATCGGTTTGCGCACGGGCGACGCGGTTCTGGCCTTGGCCTATGATCGCCCCTACCGCGAGATCACCGCACTTGTCGACCGCGCCATCACCCTGCGCCTGCCGGTGATCCTTCTAACATCGCCGGGGCCGGTGCTGCCCGATTACCGTGCTGACGTCGTGCTGCGTGTGGCACGCGGGCGAAGCGATGGCTTTGGCCTGCACGCCGGAACACTTGCCTTGCTCGAGGCGATGCTGGCGGCTTTCGCGACCGCCCGGCCCGCGCCGGCCCGCAAGACGCTGGATGCGCTGAATACCGCGCGCAAGGCCCTCTCCGGCGATGGCATGCGGCTGTGATGGCCCGCACGACGCGTTGCCCATAGGGGCTTACAGAAAAGTATGTCTTCCGAGAGGAGATACCGGAAAGCGATTTCTATCTTTGTATCAGCAGGCAAGCAGTCTGCATTGCACAGGAGACGAAAATGAAACGCATTGCTTTGATCATGGTCACGGTTTCGGGACTTGCAGCCGCCCCCCTCGCAGCCGTTGCCCAATCGGATACCGCCAAAACCGGGCCAACCGAGGCGCAGATGTTCCTGAAAGCAAAAGTCTCGTTGCAAAAAGCCACGGACATCGCGCTCAAGGAAATTCCGGGCACTCTTTCCGGTATCGGCTTCAACGACGAGAACGGCAAAGGGCTCTATGAGGCGCATATCGTGGCGGCGGATGGCCAGTCCTCGACAATCAAGATCGACGCGGACACCGGCGCTGTGTTGAGCAAAGGACTGGCGTCGCTGATGGATGACGAGGAAAACGACTCTGCTGCCGGAAACGAACAGGATGGCGAAAACGGCAAAGACCACGACAGGGGCTGAGCCTGATAGCTACCGGAGCCCCAGGGCCGACTGTCGCCCGGGGGCTCCGGGACACTCGCAATACGAAGGTGGTGAATGAAAATATTGGTTGCCGAAGACGACATCGAGACCGGGAACTATATCCGCAAGGGGCTTTCGGCTGAAGGCCACACTGTCGATCTGGTTGGCGACGGGCGCGAGGCCCTGACCCAAGCCAGTTTGCAGGAGTATGACCTGTTCATCATCGACCGAATGATGCCCGGGCTGGATGGCCTGTCCTTGTTGCGCGCGATCAGGGCCGCCCGGATCGGGGCCCCGGCGATTTTTCTGACCGCCCTCGGAGGGGTCAACGACAAGGTCGAAGGCCTGGGTGCCGGCGCTGACGACTACCTGGTGAAGCCCTTTGCCATGGCCGAACTTTCGGCCCGCATCGCGGCGATCTCGCGGCGGCCCAATTTGAAAGCTGAAGTTACCGAACTGATCGTCGGCCCGGTAAAGCTTGATCTGCTGACCCGCACCGCGTTGCGCGAAGGGCAAGCCATAGATTTACAGCCGCGTGAATTTTTGCTGTTGAAGCATTTCATGGAACGGCCAGGGCGCGTGCAGACACGCACGATGTTGCTCGAAGCGGTCTGGAGCCTGCATTTCGACCCCAAGACGAGCGTGGTCGAGACCCATATCAGCCGACTTCGCGCCAAGATCGACAAACCATTCGTCGTTGCGTGCCTTAAGACCTTGCACGGCGTCGGCTATGTGTTCCAGCCATGAGCGCACTTTGGCAAAAAAGTTTTGCCAAGGTGCGCGCGCTTCGCGGGCCGTCATCCTCGATGCGGTTCGCATTGGCCCTGTCGGGGATTTTTTCGCTGGCTGCGATCCTGGCTGCCTGGATTTCCTACAGCATCCTTTCGGACGAGTTGCGATCCCGTCTGTTCGACGATGCCCACCTGACCGCCACAAGTCTGGCGGATCTTCGAACGACCGCCGGGAATGAGGATTTCCTGCGGCAGCTTGACTATCGGGCGACGCGTTCGGCGGCCGAAAACGAGTTGGTCGCCTTTGTTACCCTGGACGGTAGCCTGCACGGAAATTTCCGACCCCTCCGATCTTTCACCGGGTCGAAGGAATTGACCGCCGGCACCGATTTCTACTTTCAGGGCAAGGCTGACAGGAACGAAGGCGAAGTCTATTTCGCCTATGGCATCAAAGTAAGCGACGGTTGGATATACGCTGCGCGCGACAGCCAGTGGATTGCCGACAGCCAGGAAGTGTTGGTGCAGTCGGTCGGCTGGGGGCTTGGCGTGGCGCTTCTGGCCAGCATGCTTTCAGGCGTCGTGCTGGCGCGTCGCAACGCCGCAAGGATAGAACGCCTGAACGCAGTTCTCGCCGCCGCCGCCACCGGGAACCTTCGCAGCCGTTTCGCCGATACCACCACGGTCCAGGACGATATCGCCATGGTCGCCGCCGGTGTCAACCAGATGCTCGAGGAACTGCAAGGCAATGTCGACCGGCTTCAGCAGGTGGCCGCCGATATCGCGCATGACCTGCGCGCGCCCCTGACACGTCTGCACATCCGCCTTGAACCGGAAGTCCGGCGCGACGGCCTACCGGATGAAACCCGGCACGCGCTGGTCAAGGCACTTGGCGAGATCGGAGGCATCGCCTCGACCTTCGATGCGATCCTCAACCTGGCCCAGCTTGAAGGGGGCGCTTCGGCGGTCAACCTGCAACCGGTGGACCTCGGGCAAGTGGCAAGCAGGGTTCACGAAATGCTCGGTCCCGTGGCCGAAGACCTTGGCCATACGCTGGAGTTGTCACTTCCCACGGAGTTGACCCATGTCCGGGGTGACGAGGATTTGTTGACACAGGCCCTGGTGAACCTTGTCGACAACGCATTCCGGTATTGCCCCGCGCCGGCAAAAGTGCGCATCGCGGTGAAGCGCGAGGATACACGCACGACGATTGCCGTTTCAGACAATGGACCGGGGATACCCGCCGCCGAACGCGCAAAGGTAACACGCCGGTTCTACCGGATGGATTCCAGCCGCAACACATCGGGAACAGGGCTTGGACTGAGCCTTGTCGCGGCAATCGCCCGCAGGCTTGGCGGAGACCTGAAGCTGAGTGACAATTTGCCGGGCCTGAGAGCGGAAATCGCGCTACAGAGCGAACCGCGCAGCGGTTGAAAAACGCAGGCAGGAATACCTTTCTCCGCATGGTTTCACTGGGTACTGTCGGATATCATCCTGCGGATATTGCTCGCCTCCGGCGGAACAGCGGTTGGCAACACCCGGACTTTCAGCACACCGGCAGAACCGGATACATCCCCCGGGTCCCCCGCCACCAACCTTCCGGAGCGCCTGACCACGATCGACCAAAGTATCGGGTGTCGAATACCGATCGCGCTGATATCCGCGCATCATGACGGCCACGCCTGTAGCAATGCGGCGTTCGTACCGGCGCAGGGGATGCGCATCAAGAGTTTGAGTGTATTCCCTATTGCTCCGGTTTCGAAATGTCCTTGGTGCATCGACCTTGCCGTCGTCGCTGCGCACTCCGGCCTGAAAATCTTGCGGGAGCAGGCGTGCGTATTGCGAACCGTGGGTGAAGTGGCCCAGCGCCTGTCGGTCTGGATCGCGGTTGCAGCCGACGCGAAAGGTCTTGGTCTGACGGTGCCCCGACAGGCGTATCGCGGACGAGTTTGCTCAGTGGGCAGGATCGTCAATCAGCGGAGTCGGTCTGGCAATCGCCAGTAGATCCTTCTGGTTCGTGATTGTCACCAATGCGCCGTCGATCAAGACACCATGAAGCTGCAACGCCTTGATCGCACGCGACAGGTTTTCAGGCGTCATACCCAGATACGAGGCAAGGCGGCGCTTTTCGAAATCAAGCTCGAACGAACGCGCGCCACCTGCGCCGGTCTGACTGCGGACAAGGTAGTTGGCAAGCCGTTCGATTGACGTCCTCAGCTTGATGTTCTTGGTATTCTTGATCACCGCCCGATAACATTGCGCCAGTTCGGTGACGACCGCACGGGCGAACGCGCTGTCCGTCTCGAAGATGTTCCGCACGTCTTCCGACGGGAGCAGCACAAGCCGCGCCTTTTCGAGCGTCCGCGCCGACATCAGATAGGGCGCGTCCCTGATTGTTGCCGCGAGGATGAATGTGCCCAGCGGTCGCACAGTCGCCATCGTCGTCTCACGCCCATTCCAGGCGGCGAACATCTCGACCGTGCCGTCGATCACGACATGAAGAAAATCGCTCGGCTCTCCTTCGGTGATCAATTCGATCAGTGGCGGAAAGTTCTGGACGTAGGCTCCCCGCGTCAGGAGGTCAAAATTTTTGTCCTCCATGTCGCGAAACAGGGGCAAACTCCGGATTTCCGTGAAGTCGGATTCTTTCAACGGGATTCGTTCCTGGCTCAGACATGATATTTATCAAGTGATGTACCGGAGTTTATCAAGATAGCAAAGCGTGTTCCGCAATCCGACGACAGACATTCGATCAGCCTTCACTGAATTCTCACTGTCGGAACCTTGTTTCATTCACCTGAAAGGGGGGTCTTGATCCAGATCAAGTACATTCACCGCATGGGACTCCACACATGCCGCAAGCCGCGCGTGACACCATGCGTGGCAATCAAGGTTTGAATTTCCAAAGGGGTCTGACATGCACAGCATTGAAGGCGTTCGCAGCGCGGATCAAAACCGCGCCCTGGCGCTCAGCACCATCGCTTTTACCGCCTGTTTCGCGGTTTGGACGATATTCTCGATCATCGGTGTGGCCATCAAGGCCGAACTTGGCCTGAGCGAGTTCCAGTTCGGTCTTTTGGTCGCCACACCAATTTTGACAGGGTCGGTCACGCGACTGTTTCTGGGTGTCTGGACCGAGAAATACGGCGGGCGGCTGGTATTCACCGCGCAAATGTTGCTGACGGCAGCGGCCACCTGGCTGCTGACCTTTGCCTCGACCTATACGATGTACCTGATAGCGGCACTCGGGATCGGCCTCGCGGGCGGGTCTTTCATCATCGGCGTGGCCTATGTCTCGCGCTGGTATGGCGCGGGTCGCCAGGGAACCGCACTCGGGATCTTCGGGGCCGGTAACGTCGGCGCGGCCGTCACGAAATTCGTGGCCCCCTTCATCATGGTTGCCTACGGCTGGCAGGGTGTCGCGGATGTCTGGGCTGCGGCGCTTGCGGTCATGGCCATCGCATTCTTTGTGTTCGCCAAGGACGACCCGGCACTTGTCGCGCGCCGCAAAAGCGGGGCGCGCGCGCCCGGCATGGCCGAACAGTTCGCGCCATTGGCAAATCTCCAGGTCTGGCGCTTCTCGCTTTACTATTTCTTCGTGTTCGGGGCGTTTGTCGCGCTGGCGTTGTGGATGCCGCATTACCTGGTCGAGGTCTACGGACTTGATATCCGCGTGGCTGGCACGGCAGCGGCTTCGTTCTCGCTGGCGGCGTCGCTGTTTCGCGCCTATGGCGGGCATCTTTCGGACCGCGTCGGCGCGCGGACGGTGATGTACTGGTCGTTCGGCTTCAGCCTTGTATTGCTGCTGATGCTGTCCTACCCGGCCACCGACTATGTCATCCAGGGCAAGAACGGGCCAATCGCCTTCTCAACCCAGTTGGATGTCTGGCCCTTCGTCATAATCCTGTTCGCGCTGGGCTTTTTCATGAGCCTCGGCAAGGCTGCGGTGTTCAAGCATATCCCGGTCTACTATCCCGAAAACGTCGGCTCGGTCGGTGGTCTGGTCGGCATGATCGGCGGTCTGGGCGGGTTCATCCTGCCGATCGCCTTTGGTGCGTTGCTTGATCTTACCGGCATTTACACCAGCAGTTTTGCCCTGCTCTTCGGCATCGTGGCGGTTTCGTTGATCTGGATGCACATGTCGGTCCGCGCGATGGAGCGTGCCGCCCATGGTGCCGTACTCGATGCACTTCCCGAACTGCCCGAGATGCTGCCGATCCATGTGCCCGGCCAGACCGTTGTCGCGCATACCCTGACGGAATGGCAGCCAGAGGACCCGACGTTCTGGGCCGACAAGGGCCGGGCCATCGCGCGCCGCAACCTGTGGATTTCGATCCCGGCGCTTCTGCTCGCTTTCTCGGTCTGGATGGTCTGGTCGGTCGTCGTGGCGCGGCTTCCGGCGATCGGTTTCGACTTCAAGCCCGCGCAACTGTTCTGGCTGGCGGCCTTGCCGGGCCTGTCGGGCGCGACATTGCGGATTTTCTACAGCTTCATGGTGCCGATTTTCGGCGGGCGCTTGTGGACCACGCTATCCACCGCGTCACTTCTGTTGCCGGCCCTCGGCATCGGCTATGCCGTGCAGAACCCTGAAACGCCCTATTTCATCTTCCTGGTGCTGGCCTTGCTCTGTGGCTTTGGCGGCGGCAACTTCGCGTCCTCCATGGCCAATATCGCCTTCTTCTTTCCCAAGGCGGAAAAGGGCAACGCGCTGGCCCTGAACGCGGGCCTTGGCAACCTCGGCGTGTCGGTGATGCAGTTCCTTGTGCCGATCGTCATCACGGCCGGGGTCTTTGGCGCGCTTGGCGGCGAGCCGCAGACCATGTCAACCGGTGGCCAGTTGTGGATGCAGAACGCGGGCTTCATCTGGGTGCCGTTCATCATCGCCGCGACCGTGGCCGCCTGGTGGGGCATGAACGACATCGCTGATGCCAAAGCCAGCTTCCGCGATCAGGCGATTATCTTCAGCCGCAAGCACAACTGGCTGATGTGCATCCTTTATACCGGTACTTTCGGCAGCTTCATCGGCTATTCGGCAGGATTTCCGCTGCTGACCAAGCTGATGTTCCCAGAGGTCAACGCCCTGCAATATGTCTTCCTCGGGCCCCTCGTGGGCGCGCTCAGCCGCGCGGGCACAGGCTGGATCAGCGACCGTTTCGGCGGAGGTCGTGTCACCTTCTGGACGTTTGTCGGCATGATCGTCGCGGTCTTTGGCGTCATCACCTTCCTGCCTTCCGGCGGCGGCGGCAGCTTTATGGGCTTCTTCGCGAGCTTCATGGCGCTGTTCCTGCTGACCGGCATCGGCAACGCCTCGACCTTCCAGATGATCCCCGCGATCATGGGGCGCGAAATACCGCGCTTGATGCCGGAACTGGATGCAGCGGCCACCCGCAAACAGGCAGAGCGTGAAAGCGCCGCGATCATTGCGTTCACTTCGGCCATCGCGGCTTACGGTGCCTTCTTCATCCCCAAAGCCTACGGCACCTCGATCGCGATGACCGGTGGGCCGGTGTTGGCACTCTGGGCCTTCCTCGCGTTCTACGCAATCTGCGTGGCCATCACCTGGGTCTACTACACCAAGCCCGGTGGCCTGCTTTACGATATCGAGCGTGGCAAGTCCGCACGCGCAGCCACCCCGTCAGCAGTATAAGAAAGGACGCATGTCATGAGCCATCTGCTCGACAGATTAAACTTCTTCCAGTCGAATGAGCTGGAGCAATTCTCGAATGGTCATGGACAGGTCACGCGCGACAACCGCGACTGGGAAGACACCTATCGGAAGCGCTGGCGTCACGACAAGATCGTGCGCTCGACCCATGGGGTGAACTGCACCGGGTCGTGTTCGTGGAAAATCTACGTCAAGTCGGGCATCGTCACATGGGAGACGCAGCAGACCGACTATCCGCGCACGCGCCCCGACCTGCCCAATCACGAACCGCGCGGCTGTGCGCGCGGCGCGTCCTACAGTTGGTATCTCTATTCGGCCAACCGGGTGAAAAACCCGCTGATCCGGGGCAAGCTGATGAAAGTCTGGCGCGAAATGCGCAAGACCATGTCGCCGGTTGATGCCTGGACCAAACTCCAGAAGGATCCGATCCTGCGGGCGTCCTATGTCCAGACCCGTGGCAAGGGCGGGTTCGTCCGGGCCACCTGGGACGAATCGACCGAGATCATCGCCGCCGCCAACGCCTACACCACCAAGACTTACGGGCCTGACCGGGTGTTCGGTTTTTCGCCGATCCCGGCGATGTCGATGGTCAGCTATGCCGCCGGTTCGCGGTATCTGAGCCTGCTGGGCGGGGTCTGCATGTCGTTCTACGACTGGTATTGCGACCTGCCACCGGCCAGCCCGCAAACCTGGGGCGAGCAGACCGACGTGCCGGAAAGCGCCGACTGGTTCAACGCGAGCTTCCTGCTGCTCTGGGGGTCCAACGTGCCGCAGACCCGCACCCCGGACGCGCATTTCTACACCGAGGCCCGCTATCGTGGCACCAAGTCGGCGGTCATCAGCCCCGACTATTCCGAGGCCGCAAAGTTCAGCGACATCTGGCTGGCCCCAAAGGCGGGCACGGACTCGGCGCTTGCCATGGCGATGGGCCATGTGATCCTGCGCGAGTTCCACCTCGACCGGAAGGCCGGATACTTTGAGGATTATGCCCGCAAGTATTCCGACATGCCGATGCTCGTGCGGCTCGACAAGAAAGACGGCAAGCTGATCCCCGGACGCTTCGTGCGCGCCGATGAATTCACCGACAAGTTGGGCGAGACCAACAACCCGGACTGGAAGACCGTCGCCATCGACGAGGTGTCGAAAGCAGTTGTCGCACCGAACGGCACCATCGGATTCCGCTGGGGTGAAAAGGGTTCGTGGAACCTTGAGGAACGCGCTGGCGATGCCGATACCAAGCTGAAGCTTTCGCTGATCGCCAAGGGCGACCATGACGAGGTTGTCGGGGTTGACTTCCCCTATTTCGGCGGTGCGGCAACCGAGCATTTCGTGAAATGCGAGCATCCTGACGTGCTGACCCGCAACGTGACGGTCAAGCGCATCAAATTGGCGGACGGTGAGGCGCTGGTTGCCACGGTGTTCGATCTGTTCTGCGCCAACTATGGCCTTGACCGTGGCCTTGGTGGCGAATGGGCGTCGAAAGATTTTGCCGACGACATGCCTTACACCCCGGCCTGGGCCGAGAAGATCACCGGTGTTTCCGCGGACAAGATCATCACCGTCGCGCGCGAGTTCGCGCGCAATGCGGAAAAGACCAACGGCAAGTCGATGGTCATCCTCGGTGCCGGTCTGAACCATTGGTATCACATGGACATGGCCTACCGCGGCATCATCAACATGCTGGTGATGTGCGGTTGTGTCGGTCAGTCGGGTGGTGGCTGGAGCCACTATGTCGGGCAGGAAAAACTGCGCCCGCAGACCGGCTGGACACCCTTGGCCTTCGCGCTCGACTGGAACCGTCCGCCGAGGCACATGAATTCGACCAGCGCCTTTTATGCCCATTCCAACCAGTGGCGCTATGAGACGCTGACGGCCGGGGAAATCCTGTCGCCCACAGCGCCCGAAGGCGACTGGGATGTGTCGATGATCGACTACAATATCCGGGCCGAACGCATGGGCTGGCTGCCCTCGGCGCCACAGTTGAAGCAAAACCCGCTGGAGGTGGCCAAAGCCGCAAAAGCCGCCGGCGTTCCTGCCAAAGACTATGTTGCAAAGGGCCTCAAGGATGGTTCGCTCGAGATGTCGTGCGAAGATCCGGATGCCCCGGAAAACTGGCCGCGCAACATGTTCATCTGGCGCTCGAACCTGCTGGGATCGTCAGGCAAGGGCCATGAGTATTTTCTCAAGCATCTGCTGGGCACCCAGCACGGTGTGCTCGGCCACGACCTGGGCGAGGAAGGCCGCGCCAAGCCGACAGAGGCCAAGTGGCACGAGGAGGCCCCCAAAGGCAAACTTGATTTGCTGGTGACGATCGACTTCCGGATGAGCACGACCTGCGTCTACTCGGACATCGTGCTGCCGACGGCAAGCTGGTACGAAAAGAACGACCTCAACACCTCTGACATGCATCCCTTCATCCACCCGCTCCAGGCGGCGGTCGATCCGGCTTACGAGTCCAAATCGGATTGGGAAATCTTCAAGGCGATTGCCAAAAAGTTCCAGGAAATCGCACCTGGTATCCTCGGGATCGAGACCGATATCGTGGCCTTGCCGCTGTTACACGACACCGCGTCCGAACTTGCGCAGCCCGATGTCAAGGACTGGAAAAAGGGCGAGTGCGACCTGATCCCCGGCAAGACCGCGCCGGATTACATCACCGTCGAGCGCGATTACACCGCGATCTACGATCGCTTCGTCGCTCTCGGCCCGTTGCTGGACAAACTGGGCAACGGCGGCAAGGGCATCGGCTGGGATGCCAAACATGAGGTGCAGCACCTGCGCGAGTTGAATGGCGAATGGCTTGACGGCCCCGCCAAGGGCTGCGCCAAGATCGAGACCGATATCGACGCGACCGAAGTGATCCTGATGCTCGCGCCAGAGACCAACGGCGAGGTGGCGGTCAAGGCCTGGCACGCGCTGGAGCAGTTCACCGGGCGCGAACATGCGCATCTGGCGGCGGCCAAGGAAGACGAAAAGATCCGCTTCCGCGATATTGCCGCACAACCGCGCAAGATCATCTCGTCGCCGACATGGTCGGGGATCGAGTCTGAAAAGGTCTGCTACAACGCAGGCTACACCAACGTACACGAGTTGATCCCGTGGCGCACGCTGACCGGCCGTCAGCAGCTTTATCAGGATCACCTGTGGATGCGCGCATTCGGTGAAGGCTTTTGCCAATACCGCCCGCCGGTCGACCTCAAGACCATCACCAAAGACGTCAACCACGACGCGCGCGACAACCAACCGCATGTGGTGCTGAACTTCATCACACCCCACCAGAAATGGGGCATCCATTCAACCTATTCCGACAACCTGCTGATGCTGACGCTGAACCGGGGCGGACCGGTTGTCTGGATGTCAGAGGTCGACGCAAAAAAGGCGGGTCTGGTCGATAACGATTGGGTCGAAGCCTACAACGTAAACGGTGCCCTGACCGCGCGCGTTGTGGTCAGCCAACGCATCAAAGAGGGTACGCTGTTCATGTATCATGCACAGGAAAAGATCGTGAACACGCCCGGGTCGGAACGCACCGGCAACCGCGGCGGCATCCACAACTCGGTGACGCGCACGGTGCTGAAACCCACCCATATGATCGGCGGCTATGCGCAGCTTTCCTACGGCTTCAACTATTACGGCACTGTCGGGGCGAACCGCGATGAATTCGTGATCGTGCGCAAGATGAAAAAGGTTGATTGGCTCGACACGCCTGTCGGCAACAAGGAGACAGCAGAATGAAAATCCGCGCACAGATCGGCATGGTGCTCAACCTCGACAAATGCATCGGGTGCCACACCTGTTCCGTCACCTGCAAGAACGTCTGGACCAGCCGCGAAGGTGTCGAATACGCATGGTTCAACAACGTCGAAACCAAGCCCGGCACCGGGTATCCCACCGACTGGGAAAACCAGAAGAAATGGAACGGTGGCTGGGCACGTACCAAATCCGGCAAACTTCAGCCGAGGCAGGGCAGCAAATGGCGCATCCTCGCGAATATCTTCGGCAACCCGAACCTGCCAGAGATCGACGACTATTATGAGCCGTTCACCTTCGACTACGACCACCTGAAATCCGCTCCCGAAATGCAGGCCTTTCCCACGGCGCGGCCGCGTTCGGTGATCACCGGCGAGCGGATGGAAAAGATCGTCAAAGGTCCGAACTGGGAGGAAATCCTCGGCGGCGAATTCGAGACCCGCAGCAAGGACTACAACTTCGAGGGCATCCAGAAAGAGATTTATGGAGAGTATGAGAATACCTTCATGATGTATCTCCCCCGGTTGTGCGAACATTGCCTCAACCCGACTTGCGTCTCATCCTGCCCGTCGGGCGCGATCTACAAGCGCGAGGAGGATGGCATCGTCCTGATCGACCAGGAAACCTGCCGGGGCTGGCGGATGTGTGTCTCCGGCTGCCCCTACAAGAAAGTCTACTATAACTGGTCCACCGGCAAATCCGAGAAGTGCACGCTGTGTTATCCGCGGATCGAATCCGGCAACCCGACCGTGTGTTCGGAAACCTGCGTCGGGCGTATCCGCTATATCGGTGTGATGCTCTATGACGCCGACAAGATCGAAGAAGCCGCCAACGTCCCGGACGAAAAGGATCTCTATGACGCGCAGCTTGGCGTCTTCCTTGACCCGCGCGATCCGGCGGTGATCGAGGCCGCCCGCGCCGACGGCGTCCCCGAGGACTGGATCAAGGCGGCACAGGAAAGCCCGATCTGGAAAATGGCGATGGAATGGAAGATCGCCTTCCCGCTGCATCCCGAATACCGCACCCTGCCGATGGTGTGGTACGTCCCGCCGCTGTCCCCGATCCAGAACGCGGCGGCCGCTGGCAAGATCGGGGTTGACGGCGACATGCCCGATGTCCGCTCGCTGCGTATTCCGGTGCAATATCTCGCCAACATGCTGACGGCAGGTGACGAGGCGCCGGTGGTGACCGCACTGGAACGGATGCTGGCGATGCGCGCCTACATGCGGGCCAAGACGGTTGACGGCGTGATCGACGAAGGCATCGCCACCCGCGTCGGCCTGACCGGCCGGGTGATCGAGGACATGTACAAGATCATGGCCATCGCCGACTACGAAGACCGTTTTGTCATCCCGACGACCCACCGCGAGCAGGTTGAAGAAGCTTATGACCTGCGCGGCGAATGCGGCTTTACCGATACCAACGGCTGTTCGCCGGGTGTCTCCAAAGGGTCGCTGTTCGGCGGCAAGAAGCGCCCGCTCAAGATGCCGACGGAGGTGATGTGATGAGCCTTGTGCTGAAAGACCGGACCCTCAAGGCGATTTCGCTGATCCTCAGCTATCCCTCGGCAGAGTTGCAGGACGCCATGCCCGAGATCGGCGGCGTTCTTGCCGCCGACACACGGCTGACGGCCGCGACGCGCCGCGCTTTGCGGCCCTTGGTGACCGCGCTTGCAAGTGACGATGTCTATGAGCTTCAGGAACAGTTTGTGATGCTGTTCGACCGCTCGCGCACCTTGTCGCTGAATCTCTTTGAACATGTTCACGGCGAAAGCCGCGACCGCGGTGGCGCGATGGTGTCGCTGGTTGAAACCTACCGCGAGGCGGGTTTCGATCCGGTAACGTCGGAGTTGCCGGACCATCTGCCGGTGTTGCTGGAGTTTCTGGCAACGCAACCCGGGGCCGAAGCGGTCAGCACCCTCGCGGATGCAGCGCATATCTTTACGGCGCTGACCGAAAGGCTGACGCGACGCGACAGCGCCTATGCCGCGATCTTTGAAGCCCTCGGCCAGCTTTCGCGGGCGAAACCGGACATCGAGGCTGTTACCCAACTGCTGGGCGTGCCGGACGACGACCCCAGCGATCTCGAGGCGCTCGACGCGGTCTGGGACGAGGCACAGGTTACCTTCGGCCCTGATCCCAACGCCGGTTGCCCTCAGGTCCGCGACATGCTGGCCAACATGGATACGCCGAAAACACCGAAACACCGGCACGCGGCCGAATAAAGGAGGCTCAGATGCAAACATTCATTTTCGGGATATATCCCTACATCGCCTTGTCGGTTCTTGTGATCGGCAGCATCGCTCGCTATGAGCGCGATCCTTTCACCTGGAAGTCCTCGTCCAGCCAACTTTTGCGCCGCAAGCAACTGATCCTGGGCTCGGTCCTGTTCCACATCGGGGTACTGACGATTTTCTTCGGCCATATCGTCGGGTTGCTGACCCCGCTGGCCCTGGTCGAGATGGCGGGTATCTCTCTTGCGACCAAGCAGATCCTTGCCATCATTGTCGGTGGCGCCGGGGCCGCCGCTGCCTTGACCGGCGGTTTCATCCTGCTGCACCGCCGGCTGTACGATCCGCGCATCCGCGCGACATCCAGCACGATGGATATCGTCATCCTGTCATTGCTCCTGTTTCAGCTCATTCTTGGCACGCTTTCGATTTTTGTGTCGCTGCAACACCTTGACGGTGGCGAGATGGTGAAATTCATCAAGTGGGCGCAGGCGATCTTCATGTTCGACAGTCGTGCAGCCAGCTACACCGAAGGCACCTCATGGATATTCACGGTGCATATCTTTACCGGTCTGACGATCTTTGTTTTGTTCCCGTTCAGCCGGCTGGTACACTTGGTTTCGGGCTTTGCGGCACCGGTGCGCTTCTTGCTGACACGTCCCGGCTATCAGATCGTCCGTTCGCGGCGCCAGTCGCCGTTGCCACATCGCGGCGGGGGCCTGGCCTCCAAGGCGAAAGCTTCGGGCAATCGCCCCGTCGCCGGACCGGCGGAGTAGCAGAGCATGTCAAACCCTATGTTTCCCGAGTTGAAGGTCAACGGCGTCGCCATTCCTTCGACGGTCATTTCCGCCGAAGCCCAAAACCATCATGCCCCGAAAGGCAAACCGGGCCTTGCGTGGCGAAAGGCAGCCCGCGCGCTGACTGTGCGTCAACTTTTGCTGGAAGAGGCACAGCGGCGTGGCATTGCGGCGGAGTCCGAAGAAGTCGGGCCCGCTCGCCGTGAAACCGAAGAAGAAGCCCTGATCCGGGCGCTTCTCGAAGATGCCATCGACGTGCGGAAGCCTTCGGAAGAGGCGGTGCACGCGACCTGGGCAAAAGCACCGGAGCGATATCGCGCGCCGCCCCTGTGGGAGGTCTCGCACATTCTGTGCGCCTGCGACCCGGGCGACAACGAAGGCGCCACCATCGCGCGGGCGCGGGCGGACGTGCTGCTGGAAGCGCTGCACAAAGGCGCGCGCCGTTTCAGCGACCTTGCGGCAAGCGACAGCGATTGCGGCTCAAAGGCCAATGGTGGCGCGCTTGGTCAGCTTGGGCCTGGCGACACTGTTCCGGAATTCGAGGCCATCTTGCGCCAACTCGCAGAAGGCGAAATGTCGCCAGAGCCTGTGCGGACACGTTTCGGCTGGCACATTGTCAGGATGGATGCCCTTGCCGAAGGACAGGTACTGCCATTCGACGTGGTCCGCCCCAAGTTGGCTGAGGCAATGGAAAAGGCGGCCTGGACCAAGGCCGCGCAAATTTTTACCGACGGATTGGTTGCGAACGCGGATATTTCGGGCCCGGACATCCGGTCCCTCTGACAAGGGGGACTGGCACGAGGGCAACTGGAAGGCCTGTGGCGAAGGCCACCAGGCCGGACAGGGCCACACGAGTATCGGGCAGGAATTTCCGGGGTTGAATTGGCCACGCATGCGTATGGCGACTCGGCACATTCCTTTCCTTTTTTTGCGGGCGCATTACCGTGATGAGGGCGCGTGGGGTGCGAGAAACGGATGCGGGCTGAAATTTTCCGGATCGACGGCCCGGATTGCCCGATCTGGCGCGATCACCCCGATGGACAGGACACGACATGACGATACTTCAAACAGCAGATCCCGTTGGCTGCGGCTGTGAAGGCCCGGATCTGGCCGGAGATATTCTGAGCCTTGATGCCGCGCTGGCCCGCATCGCGACCCTGGCGCAGCCGGTCACCAAGGTCGAGACGGTGGCCCTCGATCACGCGGCAGGGCGTGTCCTTGCCCGCCCTGTGCACACGTCCTGCGCCGCCCCGCCGTTCAACAATTCCGGGATGGACGGCTTTGCCGTTCGCGTGGCAGACCTGTCCGGACAGGCACAAAGGACAGAGCGGTTGAGCCTGGCGGTCCAGGATCGGTTGGCCGCCGGTGATGGCCGCCAACTGAGGCTGGCACCAGACGCCGCGATTCAGGTCTTTACCGGCGCGGCGATACCCGAAGGCGCCGACGCCGTTGTCATGCAAGAACAGGTACGCCGGGTCCATGGCCGTATCTTTCTGGAAGATTGCCCGCAGCCCGGCCTGAACATCCGTCTGTCAGGCGAGGATATGGCGAAAGGCATCGAGGTTCTGTCAGCCGGGAAAAAGATGACGGCGCGAGATGTCGCCGTCGCCGCTGCCGCCGGGGCCGGTTCGGTACAGGTGACCCGCAAACTGCGCGTGGCCCTGCTGGTTACCGGAACCGAAGTGCGCGCCCCGGGGATGGCCCTGGATGCGGCCACCATCTGGGATGTCAACACCCCGATGCTTGCCGCGATGCTGCGGCGTCCGTTGCTTGACCTGGTCGCCGTCGAACACGGGGCGGATCATCCGGGCGAGCTTACATTGCAGATCGGGCGGATGGCGCAGGGGGCCGATCTTGTCGTCACCACCGGTGGCGTCTCGGTCGGGCAAGAGGATCATCTTCATGCTGCTGTGTCTGGCGCGGGCGGCGAAATTGCATTTGCCGGCGTCGCCATCAAACCCGGCAAACCGGTTTCGGTTGGCCGGATCGGCGGTGCCCTCTGGATCGGCCTGCCGGGAAATCCGGTCTCGAGCTTCGTGACCTGGACCCTGTTTGGCGAAGCGATGCTTGACGGGTTGAGCCACGCGGCTGCAAGGCCGTCGCGGCGAAATGTCATCATCGGCACGGACATCCACCACAAGCCGGGACGCTGCGAGTTGCGCCCGGCCCGTCATGCAGGTTTCGACGGATCCGGGCGCGACGTCGTCACATTCGATAGCGCAACCCATTCGGCACGGGTTCACGGCTTTGCTGCGGCCGACGGGTTGTTGCTGATCCCGGCAGAGGTCGATTTTCTTCGGTCGGGAAGCCTAGTCGAATTCGTTCCTTTCCGTGATGCAGTCTGAAGGAGGACCGGACATGAAGATTGCCTATACGACGGCACACGGGCGCGGTGATACCGATCTGCTTCTGCACCGGCTTGCCAAAGACCTGAAGGGCCGCGGAATCAAGACTTGCGGCACGGTACAGATCAACAGCGCCCGCCCGGATGCCGGACCCTGCGACATGGACGTCCAGGTTCTGCCCGACGGACCGGTCTTGCGGATTTCCCAGACCCTTGGAAAAGGATCGCGCGGATGCCGGCTTGATCCGGCCATGCTGGAACGGGCCGTTGGGCTCTGCGAGGCGGAGCTTGCATGTGACCCCCATATCCTGATCGTCAATAAATTCGGAAAACACGAGTCTGATGGACGCGGGTTTCGAACCCTGATTGCCGAAGCGTTGCTGCGGGAAATTCCGGTTCTCGTCGGGCTGAATGCATTGAGCAGGGAGGCGTTCGAAACGTTCTGCCAAGGTACCGCCATCGAATTACCACCAGAAATCAATGGCCTGCTGGGTTGGGTAGAAGAAAGCCTGTCGTTGGAAAAGGCGTGTTCCTGAGTCCGTCGTCGGGCCTTGTTGATCGCATGGACAAGGCGGCGGACAACAAAATCAGCCTGTCGAATTTGGAACATGACGTTTCGCGGACTCTGTGCCGGGCCTCAGCCAGCCAAGACTGAAAATTGCGCGCGAGTGAGACCCTAGCGTTTCGATTTTGACTTGAAACATGGCGCATCACATAACGCGTTG
>TARA_R110002110_G_scaffold415780_1_pt1 | contig 24267 bp, 21 predicted proteins | sample TARA_R110002110 | Tara Oceans TARA_R110002110 (sample SAMEA4397330) | marine metagenome | biome: Polar Biome; feature: [SRF] surface water layer (ENVO:00010504); material: water (ENVO:00002006), including particulate matter (ENVO:01000060) such as... | depth 5 m
GTATAACTGGACACCTCCGATCAAGGTGTAATCACCGGACGCATACAGCGAGCTGCCATCAGGATGCGAACGAGCGAAAGGTGGGGGATGCCTGGTGCAAGCCAGAACGGATGCCAGGCTAACCCCTCCCCCAGAGGGATAAAACAAGTCGCAGGCGCTTGCGCCCGCCACGGTCGTTGCCTGATAGATGTCCTTCGGCCCCGGGAGCACAGTGCACAGACCATGGTAGTGCGGGTTAAGTGACGAACCGCGTCAGGGATGCGACAGGTCTGTCTCGCAGGGAAGCCGTGGCCGAGAAAGCGGAATCTCCAGTCCATGTGGGCCTTCAGGGTGCCGCCGAAGACCCATTGAGGCGCCTGCCGCACACTGAATTGATGACGGCGGGTCAATGGCGCAAAGAGAAACAAGCAGTGGCATCAGGGATAGCTTCGCTCACCCCGCCCGGCTACTGTTCCGCGGTGTCCCGGATCCAGTGCACCTGTTGCCAGCGCACCCGCACCCCGGCGCGCTCCCTGAACGTAGCCAGTGGTAGTGAACTGTACTCGCCCAGGGAGGGGCCGTACACTACCTGAAACTCGACGCGGGTCCGGGATGTACTGGTCGGATTCGTCACTGCATCGACCCGCAACACCTGCTACTGGAAGCTGGTGTGCTCTCTACTCAAACGGCCGGTTAAAAATGGGTGATGACACCCCAACTTGTAGTGGACACTATCTTGGCGCACCTCGTGGAGGGCTCAAGCCGGGTTTACCGACCGCTTACGAGGGGTTTACGAAACCCCTGTCGGGGACTCCAAATTGCCGTTCGTGATGACAAAATCATAACCGCTGTGGATTCCGATCCTTAAGCCAAAGGCAGGCCAGAATCGAGAGCTCTTTGCGAGTTCATAGATCTGTTTAAACTACTTTGGCAAGGCCGCTAATGAATCGGGTAACCTTGTCTACTGTTTTGGAAGCGCTCCCGATCATTTTTTCAACCTTGTTTACGTCCTCCTTTGCGGCTTTGGCTTCTCTAGTCAAATCTGCGAGAGATTTCATAGCCGTCTTGAACGGATTAGTCTCATTCTTCAAGATCCTGTGGGTAAGCTTAGTCCGCTGAACCATCAACGTGGACATCTGCTCTGCAATGTCAGCCTGCAGCTCGAGATCGTCAGTTTTAGTCATTGATGAGGCTAGTGAATTTATTGTCTTATTCAACTGTTTGATCATTTTCTTGTGTGGAATATCGGTCATCCTTACGATCCTTCAAGTTTTACGATGGTGCGATTTTGCTTCGATCCGTGATTCGTACCGTCAATGAAAAACCAGATCACCCTCTCTTACCTTCACTCCCCGTTTCCAGCATTATCGGCGCCTTCAGCATTCCCCTCTGCTGACTCATCACACTCGGGAACACCTTCGTCGTTGATTTTGACTTTATCGCAGGTAACGATGGATTCCTCGAAATCCTCAAATCTCTTCCTTTTCTTCTCTAGATCCTTGATCGCCGCTACGACTGCATCTGATGAGAAACGATTCTCGCCCACTTCCTGGGCTAGCTTAGCGTGCTGTTTCTTAACTTCCTGCAGGGCCTCGACGAGATTCCGGATCTCCTTTGAGGTAACGATGACGGATTGAGCGTCTCGCCAGAGACGGAAAAGCTCTTGGTATTGGTCATCTGGCTTAGTCGCGTAGTAGCCAGCCTCTACACGATTGTTATAGTCCGTTATCTTGGACTGCAATATAAGAGACCGGTTAGTAGACAATTGTGAGTTGTAGTCCATTTGGTCGATCTGCTTCACTATTTCGTCAATCAGGGTGGCTATGTGAGGATCGGCCTCAGTGATGATCTTTTTTAACGCGCCACGTTTCTTTTCTTCAGCTATCGCACTTCCTACTGCATCGATAGCTGCCGCTATGAAACCAAGCTCTCTATCCGAGAAGAACGTAGCTTTTTTATCACCAAGGAGTTCCTGGTAGCTCTGTTGCATACCATCCAGTGATGACACGAAGCTCACTGAGGCTTTCGCTATGTCTGCTCGGTTGCCTGACTGCGCTAGCAATCGGATGGACTTAGCGTATGCACCAAGAGAGCTATTGGCCTTGTAGATAGCCAGTTCCTTCTTTTCGTCACCATCGAATAGATATCCAATAGTTGCCAAGTCTTCCAATTGCAAATTATTGCGATTGGGTATGTGCGTACGCATTTTAAAGTGAAGGGCTACTTCAACCTGGGACTCATTATATTCCGTGATGAGTTCGTCCGTTTTTTCTGTGAGCGCAGACGTACTCTCGCCGAACTTGTCAATTTGATTCAATGGAGTTGTGGTCGTGCAAGCGACAACGAACAAGCTGGTGAAGACGACAATTACTTTGCCTAGCGGTTTCATATCGAATCTCATTTTTGGAGTTCTTTCTCTATCATAGGAGATCTTTACAGGTAATCAACAGCTTGCTCAAAAAAGTCGACAGCATCTAATATCAGAGCACGAAAACAGAACTGACTTTCGATGGTGTTGAACACAGTGAGGGCCTATCTGCTGAAGTCAGATTATTTGCGAATAATAACAGGGCTGTATTACCACACCCAGATCGTTAGATAGGGGATACGGTTTACCCGAATTTAGTGAGCAGGTTGTTTAAGGGTTGACCCTGGGTGCGCATACATTGAGGGTCAGGAGATAGCGTCCCCATTAAAAGGCCGAATATACGTAAGCGTCTTTATTCTGATCAATGACCTGTTGCATGAACGGAGGAGTCCATATACAAGCGGACATCCGAGCTCCCAAGACAAGATAATGCATCAATTACGTTTAATAATTGTGGCTGAGATCTAGTCACTACCGCCAATCCCAAACAACCGCTTAAGCGATTTTCTAAAGAAAAATAGTAACAACCCAAAGATAGTAGCAACAAAGATTCCCCAGAAATCCTTGAATTTATCCCACACGATTGCCATCAGCTCACCAGATCCTCGCTTCACTATGCGTCCCGCATCTACGTATACGGTTACAGTAAGGGTTGGGGCGGCCTTTGGTCTCTGAGCGCCAGTGCAGTCAGGTGTGTCGTACAACCGGATCTGGGCAGTGATCTCGTGTGTACCTTCTTCTTGCGGTCTCAGCGTATAGAGTAGATGTGAGCCCTCTGGGTGTATCTGCAAGCATTCGGCACCTTGCGGATCAATTTGGAACCCAGGTGCCCGGGGCTCGACCTTGGCCGATTCTCCGATCACGGTCGAAGGAAGTGATGCAGAATCCGATACCATGTCAGAGGGGGTAGTTGGTGTGTGCTCTTCATGTCCGATCCAAATACGCATCTCGCCAGTGCCCGGCTTGGGGATTCGCTTATCCGCAGACAGCCGAACAACATAGTCAGGCTCCGTGGCTCGTGTAATGTTGGCCAACTGAAATTCTGAAGAGATTTGCGCCAGCGCTTCCTCCGGGAATGTTTCCATAACCAATCCTGGCTCAGCACTCTTTAGCAGCGCATCTACAGAGCTCCGTTGTGCTCGCAAGGTGGCCAAGAGAGCAGCCTCTCTGGCTGCCGCCGCCGACTCAATCTCTTTAGCGTGTTGAATAGCCTTAGCTCTTCTCGCTTCGGCCTCGGAGACGGAGCCAGCGGCTTTCAAATTGGCCTGCGCAATGGCGTTCCTGGCTGCGGACTCTCTTCTTTCCACCGCTTTTAGCCATTGGGTCCGTTGTCGAGCTAGATGCGCCTCTTCCTCGGCAAGTGCTGCGACTCTAGCGGCGAATTGCTCTTCCTTGTAACGATGACTATCTACTGCAGAAGGCGGTATCTCGTGATTACCTGGCGCACCACTACGGTCTTCTGGCCTTGTGCTGAAGCTGCCACAAGATGACAGTGTCAAAGCGGAAAAGAACACGGTGAGATAGGTCAATACAGAAACGATAAACTTCGCACTTGCCGAAACCATACAAGACCTCCTTATCTTGAGTAGGGCTTCATTTACCCATTATCTTATCCTAAAGCTCCGATTGATTGGGGTCCAACACATATACCGTACAATTGAAGTAAACACAGTTGATAGTGTAACGCCACTCTGTCTTCTGCTGGTGCGGATTGTGAACGAAGTTCGTCAGCGGGCGCGCTCCCTGAACGTTGCCAGTGGTAGTGAACCGTACTCGCCCAGGGAGGGGCCGTGCACCACCTGAAACTCGACGCGGGTCCGGGATGTGCTGGTCGGATTCGTCACTGCATCGACCCGCAACACCTGCCACTGGAAGCCGGTGAGCCCATTGCTGTAATAAGACCCCGGCAGAACGGCTTCATCTGTGGCAGCCCCGTCGCGGGCATGTTCTCCAGCCAGCTCGAACAATTCACATAGATCTTCCGGTGAGACGTCCACAAACAGATCCAGCTTCTGCAACGCCCAGGCCATGTCCTCGTGGGTGACGTGTTGACCCGTGGGATCCCGGGTGAGTGTCGCTGCAGTGTGTGCCGGTGCCCCGATGTGCGAGAGGTAGGCGGGGTAGCGGCGGTGGCGGAACCAGATGTTAAAGGCGAGCGCGACTACAACCATCAGCAGGGCATTGTAGAGAATGGGGCTGAGCAGATAATCGTAACCCAGTGCCCGGACCTGCTCTCCACCCACCACGGCGGCCAGCGCCGCGGCTCCTCCCGGTGGGTGCAGACAACGCAGGTAGTGCATGACCAGCACGGCGCCACCGACGGCGCAGGCTGCGGCCAGGGCGAGGTGAGGAATAAAACGGGCGCAACTGACACCGATCGCGGCGGACACACTGTAGCCCAGTAGTACGGGCCAGGGCTGAAACAGCGGACCGTGGGGTATGGCGAACAGCAACACGGTAGATGCACCGATGGACGTGGCGATGAGGACACCGGCCTCACCCCACAGTTGGGGGGCGAGCAGACACAGGCAGAGTATCCCGACAAAAGCTCCCACAGCGGAGAGCCACTTTTCCCGGTGGGACGTATTGCGAGGGCCCAGGCCAAGGAAACTGGCCACCTCTGCTTGTAATCTTGTGTGGCGTCTATCCTGCTGATCTGGCTGGGGTGGATTCATGGAGACCGAATGCTTCGACAAAAAAGGCGCCAGTCTAGCGCCCTGATCAAATCAGAAAAAGCGGTTAGTTCCGCTAAGCATAATCGGAAGAACAGGTTTAGCTGTGGCCAGGTGACTGATCTCGAGGTGCTGGCATTGATCACCCTTCAATATTCATGCATCCGAGTGCCGCGACGAATGACGAAGAAAAACTACCGCCATTCCAGCGTGAGTTGCTTGTCGAGCCAGATCTGTTCGAGCTTATAGAATATCTCGCTGAGCTCAGTGGGAGGGCAGGGGATGCCCTATGCATCCATACAATCGTGAAACTGGAGAGCACAACGGGTCATCGCTTTGTCCTGGCGGACGATCAAGCCACGTAGACTTGCGTGATAACCGGCAAGCTCGATGTCTACATGAACGCTTTCTCCCCGTTCCCCGATCGGGTTAAAAGACTCAATGAAGATGCCCGTGAGTGAGATGTCTTCGGCGGTGACCCGCTGTTCAGCGTCGCCGGACAGGATAGTCACCCGCAGATCGTCCGCCTCTGTGCCCCGAACACTGGTCAAGGGGAGTCGCCAGCTGGATCGTCGGTTGGCGCTCTCATCCAGGTGTTGCTTGAGAAAATCGATGAGGAGTGGAACATCCGAGGTGTCAATATCGGCGGTACTGCCAAGTGTGACTTTGAACTGAATGCCCGTGTCCTTATCGGACACGGCGATGTCGCCGAACTTGATGGTTTCCACAAGGCTCTCCCTTACATCCGGCGGTTACCGAATGACTATTATCATCTCCTCGGCCAATACGTTTGGATCATGGCCGTATCCTGAATACCCGTAATCGGGCGCTACTGAAACAGTGATAGTTCCTTGAACGATGCGCTCGTCAAGGAACTGCGGCCTGTTATAACAGAGAGATTTCTCGGTTGGAAACGTAATTCAGATTGGCGTGAAGATATCGGAAGGCAATCACAAAAATACGGCTCAACTCGGTACTAGCGTACCAATGATCCGTTCAATGGCCCCGAGACCCCGGCCCATCAGATAGAGAAATCAATAACCGCAGAGATAGTGATGTGAGGGGTGTTGGCAACGTTCGCGAAACGATGTTGTTGCCTGACCACTCGTCAGGAGATGAAAAAAGTCGTGATGGTGTGCGGGGGAAGGCAGAAGTCACCGGCCACGGATCCGTGGCCGGTAACTGCAATGGACCTTACTCGCCCTGGGTAGGAGCGATCGCTTTGGGAGCCGCGGTCTTCGGTGCGGCTTTTCGTTTCGCGGCCGCTTTGCGCTTTGCTGGAGCACGTTTCTTCGCAGCGGCGGGCTTGGCCGCAGGCGCCTTCTGCTTAGCCACTTTCTGCTTCGCGACTTTCTTGGCCGCAGGCATCTTGGCGGTAACGGTCTTCTTAGCAGCCGGCTTGCGTTTGGCCGGCGCTTTCTTCCTGGCAGCCTTGGTCACTGCACGCTGAGCGCCAGAAATCGCCTTCTCGACAGCCTTGTGCTCGCGCAGCAGATTCTTGGCGGCGGCAATGCCAGCATTGATGTCACGCTTAGCATCGTTGGCGGCTTTCAGATCGACTTTCAGGGCCGCGAGCTCATCACGCACTTTGGCGACTTTGGCTTTGTTGGCTGCGGTCGGACGCGCTTTGGCGGCAGCGCGCGCTTTGGTCGCACGGGTTGTGGCCGCTGCAACCTTCTTGCGCAGCGCAGCGGTTCTCTTTTGCTGGGTCGCCAGCGCTTTGGTGCCTGCTTTAGCATCTGCTTCGATCGCCTTGCCGAGCTTGGCGCGCAGTGCTTCGATCTCTTTTACCAGCGCGTTAGTGGTGTCGCTCATGTGAACTCCATTGTCCATTGATTAAAAACCGCGCAATTATGTCGATTTGAATTCAATTTATCTACCGGTAGCACTGAGATATACAAGGAACTAGTACCGCTCGGAACTCAATGCCGTTGGAAGACGGTGACGACGTGCTCGATGAGTGCGCACGGATACTTCGGTTTCATAGTCCTACTGGAACCTGACTCAGACCTGACTATGCCTGCTGTAGCAACGCATCAGCGACTGCGACCGCAAACATGTTACAGCGCTTAATGCTGGTGAGTTACTCGCGCCCATTCTCGGGAAGCAGGCAGAGAGCGGAACTCGCTCGATACGATTGGGTCTATCTAGGCTGGGATTTGTACTTGCGCGAGCTTATCGTCACATCACAAGAATGGTTGATAGCTCATGGGGTAGGTCCAATCTCGCAAATCAAGTTATTAACCAGATCGCTCGGGCAATATCAGGTGACGAAAGCGCAATGCAGACAAGACGCAAGAATAACAATACCAGTAAGACGATGTACGGCATTTCTCGAATGGATTCGGAACGTTTCTATACCCATGGCTGGCGTGTGAAGCTGGTTCGCCGCGGGGTGGTTTACGTTAAGAACTTTCCGGACAAGCGTTGGGGAGGCAAACGCAAAGCCCTGGTACAGGCGAAAGCATATCGGGATGCCTTGCTATCGGAACTGCCCGAACCACTGACGCGGCGTGAGTTCTGTACCGCTCTGCGCAGCAACAATCGCAGTGGCATCAGCGGCGTCTACCGGTACGCCAAGAAGTACACGCTGACGAACGGTAAAGTCATCGCGTCGTGGTACTGGGAGGCCACCTGGCCAATCGGGAATGGCCAGCAAGGTCACCAGTCCTTTTCAGTCAATGAATTGGGTGAAAGGAAGGCCAAAGCACTCGCGATCGCTGCCCGTGAGGAGGCCCTTGATGATCTCGACGGTTACTACTGGGCCTCACAGCGAGGCGCCCCGAGTCAATCAGGATGATACCAGGCGTCGTTTCCGCCGGTGCTGCCAGCGGGTGTAGTAATGGCTGCCGCCGGTAAAGGCGAGCCAGGCCAGAGCGATGCCGGCGAGTAGAATCAAAAGGCGATAGCCAAAATGCATGCCATAACCAGAGTGCAGAGGGTACAGCTGATTGACCAGGCGTCGTGTCGCACTGGACTCATCCGAGCGCTCACTGATAACCAGCGCCCCAGTACTGTTGTTGATGATCACTGAGGTGCGTCCGTTCAGATGCCATTCCCCGGGTAACCGAAAACGCACTTTGGTATGGACCACGCCCGCTTCCTCGAAACTACGGATATAGGTCGGCCAGCCGTCCGGTACCGCTGTCTGGGCCAGACGGTAATCCCGGGCGATGGCTGGGATTTCAGTGGATTGAGCGCTGAAATCCGACGCCACCTGGGTCGAAGTCGGTACCGGCGGCAGCAGGGGTACGATGAGTTTTTGCCATAGCATGATTGAACCCGTGAGCAGGGTGATCAGTAGCAACGGGCTGGCCAGGGCGCCGGCGTGGCGGTGGTATTGCAGGCTGCGCGAGGCGCTGTAATTGCCCGGCATAATCCAGCGCCAGCGAAACGCCCTGCGGCCCGGCCACCACAGCACCAGACCACTGATGGTCAGAAACAAAGCCAGCATCCCACAAACCAGCAGAAGGCCTTGTCCCCAGGAGCCGGCCAGCAGTTCAACGTGAAACTCGCGCAGTAGATTTAACAGTCCCAGCGCGCCCAGGTCGTCCGGGTAGGGTTCGAGCGTGGCCAGGTCCAGCAATTCAAGAGCGTGTTCGTGGCGCACAGTCCAGTAAGGTTCATCCGCATTCGGTGCTTTAAGGCTGAGGGTGACTCCGTTTCGTTCAGTGGCCAGTTGGTGTAGTTGAATGGCGATGTCGTCGTGCCCATAAACGGACGGCAGTGCCGCGGACGGGGTAACGGTCAGCCGGATCAGTTCCTTCTGATACACCAGTACGGTGCCGCTAACAGCGCTGGCCAGCAGGATCGCCAGCGCCGCAAGGCCCGCCCACAAATGCCAGCGCCACAGCCCGCCCGGGCGCGGCCGGGGTGGGCGGCGAGTCTTTACATTGCCTGCCGTCATGATGTGAACGAGTTGATTAGAAGTAACGCTGGTACGATACGCCGAAGCTGCGGCCTACACCTTTGAAGTTGCGCAGGTCGTTAGGGCTGCTCTGGGAGTAATAGGTGTAGTAGTCCTCGTTGGTGAGGTTTTGTATAGAGGCGCTTACCACACCGCCGAACAGGTCCAGGTTCGCAATCAGGTCGAGCGTGGTGTAGCCATCGAACGTGTTGACGGTGACGTCCTCACTGTCTTTCACCTTGCGGTCAAACAGGTGACTGAGCTGCAGCCGGGTGTTCAGGCCGTCGGTCCAGCGCCGCTCCCAGCTGAGGTTCAGGCGGTCGGGGGAAATATTGGTGCCGCCCAGATCAGAATCCACTCTACCGTCTTGGTCAGAATCAAAACGCCCCTCGGCCTGGGCATACCGCAGGCCCAGTACGTCGGCCTCACCCAGCGCCCAGTCCGCCCGGAACTCAAGGCCATCAACGTCGGTCTTCTCGCGCTTCACGGTATAGATCCCGTCATCTCCTCGCTGCAGGCGCTGACCGAAGTCCGAGTTGGAGGTGTAGTAGCTCAGTTGTGCGCTGATGGTACCGTTGTCGAACTCCAGGCCTATCTCAGCGTTCTCGGTAAGAATCGGGGTCAGGTCCAGGAAGCTTTCGACGTCCTGTCCGGGCTCGTTGATCCCCCGTAATACCCGGCCCACGTCAGGCATGGAGAAGGCCTCGGCGTAGTTGGCGAAGACCCGCCACGTGTCGGTGAACTGGTAGGTACCACCGGCGTTGTACAGGGTCTCGGAGAAGTCGGGGTTACCGCCGGTGACGAACTGGCTGCCATAGCTGTAGAGGGTGGTGAAGTCGTCCACTTGCAACTCGGACTTCTCATGCCGGACCCCGGCGGTCAGGGTCATGCGCTCGATGCCGGTGTACTCCAGCTGCAGGTAGGGGGCCAGGTTCTCGTACCTGGTTTCCGGTACCCAGGTGCGGCCGGTCTGGATCAGGGCCTGCCAGGTTTCATCCTGCAGCACATCCATGCCGTACACCACCGACAGGGGCAGGCCACCGACCTCGTCCATAAACAGGGTCAGCTTCAGGCCTGTCTTCTCGGAATTGTTTTGTGATTGGTCTACCAGATCGGGGCCGTAGGATGGATCCTGGAAGGTGGCAATAGGCGTGATCTGGGCGCCGTAGGTGGCCTCAAAGTCCTGCCGGAAGGCCTGCACTCGCACCTCCTGACCCAACCAGTCCGCGTTCAGGTAATTGAGGCTGATGGTGGTCACCTGGTTCTGGGCCCCTTCGGCTGGCAGCTCACCTTTGACGGCCCCGCTGGGAATATCTGCAGCGACATCACCCGGCACCGATATCCACTCATGGTTGCTCTCGATATCGTAGTGGTTGACCATCAGCTCGACCCGCTGATCGTCCCAGTCGTAGCCGGTTTTCAGGAACAGGTCCAGCGCCTCCGAGTCCATGGTGTCGCCCTGGGTATTGTCGACCCCAATCACCTCGCCATCGGCATCGTAGGCCATTCCGGTACTGCGGTAGCTGACGCCGGCCAGTATATCGGCTGCATCGAAACTGTTGGACAGGCTATAGCTGAGGCCGTAGTCGCCGCTCTCACCGATGTCCTCGCCCTGGAAGGCGCTATCGACCCGCACATGCTGCTCGAACGTCTCGCTGGGACGTTTGGTGATCAGGTTGATGATGCCGCCGGCGGCCCCCAGCCCGTGAATGGCGTTCGCTCCATGCAGGACCTCTACCCGCTCCAGCAGGGTCGGGTCGATGGTGTGCCCGTCGCGGCCACCGTTGCGCAGCGGGTTGGATTGGGGTACGCCGTCAATCAGGTACAGGGGTTTGCGTCCCCGCAGGGTTTCACCGGCGTTGGTCATCTTCTGGCGAGCGGGGGAGAAGCTCGGGACGAGGTTGCCCAGTACAGTGGAAATATCATTCTGGATGGACAGTTGTTGCTGCAGCGTGGCCTGATCGATCACGGTAACCGTATTGGGGATGGTGCTCAGAGGCTTGTCCACACGACTTGAGGTCACAATCACTTCCTCGATCTGCTCGGCTGCCAGTAAGGGGGTACCGGCCATTGCAGCGGCGATAAGCACCGGCAGGTGCAGTACATTACGGGAGAATTGGGGTGGAGGTGTCATCGCGCGTCCTCAAGATCGGGGCCATAGATAACCCGCTGAGTGAATTATTGGGCGCAAAAGTATAATGATATCGAGAATCATTAACAACAACTGGCGGAAACGATGAGCTTTCCTCTATTGTGGTGATCTTTACATTAAAATAATAACAATACAGGTAGCATAACTACCTTAGTGACGGATATTTTAATGAGCTCTGCATGGCCAAAGAGCAGGTTGCGCTTGCGAGTCATTGAAAAAATGACTATATAGGTAGTATGACTACGCATAATACAAACAAATTAAAGAACCTTGTGACTCAGCTCCGCCCTGGCGCTGTATGTTTGGCTCCCTGGCTTGAACACCAAGGCGTATCCCGGAATCTCCAGCAGTACTATGTGCGTAGTGGTTGGCTGGAGGCGATAGGGCGTGGTGCCTACGCGAGGCCCGGTGAGCGCGTTGATTGGCAGAGTGCGCTGGAGGCGTTGCAGCAACAGGCTGACTTGGACGTGCATGTCGGCGGTGTCACGGCGCTAACTCGCCGAGGATATGGCCACTACCTTTATCTGGACAAGGAGCGGATACAGCTCTTCTCAATAGCAGGTGTCAGTCTTCCCGCCTGGTTTAGCAAAAAGGATTGGGGCGTGAAGATAGAGCACATACGGACCGGGTTCATACCGGACCGGCCAGACCTGAAAGCTATAGAGAGTACATCCCGTGGACTCCGCCAGTCTGTGCCCGAACGCGCGATCATGGAGTGCCTGTATTTAGCGCCCAAAACAATGGGTCTGGTGGAGTGCTACCAGCTCATGGAAGGGCTGGCTAACCTTCGACCGCACCTCGTCCAGGTGCTTCTGGAAAGCTGTACCTCTGTGAAAGTGAAACGGCTTTTCCTGTATTTGGCGAGGAAAGCCGATCACAAATGGCTGAGCCACGTCACATTGGAGAATGTTGATCTCGGAAAGGGGGATCGTAGCATCACACCGAATGGCGTATTCATCAAAGAGTTCCATATCAGCGTACCTCAGGAGCTGGCGTCACTGTGATAGCTCAGGGATATAGAAAGCAGGTGGAGTTGCTGCTTCATGTCTTGCCCCATGTCGCGGAGGTAGAGTGTTTTGCACTAAAAGGCGGTACTGCCATCAACCTCTTTCATGATGAAATGCCCCGACTGTCTGTGGATATCGACCTGACGTATACCCCGGTGGAGGATCGGGAGACCGCCATGGCGGGAATCACCGCAGGTCTTGAAGAGATAAAGCAGCGACTTGACGGTGGTGGCATGCCGATCAAGGCGAGCTTACTGCCGCAGAGTGACGGGCAGGAAACCAAGCTGCTGTGTCGGGGTGAAACTGCCCAGATTAAAGTCGAGGTAAACACCATTATCCGGGGCTGCCTACAGCCACCGGTGAACATGGCAGTGGTGAGGGCGGTACAGGATGAGTTCGGCCTGTTTGCAGCAATCAACGTCGTTTCAAAAGGAGAGCTGTATGGCGGGAAGATTTGTGCAGCTCTGGACAGACAGCACCCACGGGACCTGTTCGATATTCACCAGCTATTCCAGCAGGGGGGCATTACTGATGAGATAAGGCTGGGGTTTGTGGCGATGTTGGCAGGTCATAACAGACCGGTTCATGAGCTGCTCAACCCGAACCGCCAGGATCTGCGGCAGCCATTTCAAGACCAGTTTCAGGGTATGACACTGGCACCGTTTACCTACGCAGATTTTGAAGCGACAAGAGAGCAGCTCATAGGAACCGTGAATGCCTGCCTGACTGAAGACGATAAGGCTTTCATGATAAGCCTGACTGCAGGGGAGCCAGACTGGTCGCTCTATCCCATTCCCGGATTGGAAGAAATGTCTGCCGTAAAGTGGAAGCTGCTTAACATTCAGAAGCTTGTAAAGATCAACCAAAAAAAACATGATGGTATGCTGCGGAGCCTTCAAAAGCTACTAGCCGGAAACTAAATATTGGCCACTTTTTAAATGCATAGTATTTCGGATACTCAATGATCTTGAAAGCGAACGCACTGGATTGATTTAGGGAAGCGTACCGATCTGCATCAGTGCTATACGGTAGACTCAGTTTAAAGAAAATTCTATGACCTCAACCCTGCGACTAAAAGATCTCCTACTGCGGATTCGCGGACTCATTCCACACAGCGAATTCTGTGGTGTAGGGGTCGTAATAACTGCTGATCTGAACTTGCTACCAATTGCGTCAATGTGCGCCGATGCAGCGATTCCTGTACGACTAGGTCTACCCCAACAAATTGCCGATTGCAGCCTGTATAGCAGCCCCTGCCATGATGGATTTCAAATAGTTTCGGATCAGTGGGAGCTGGTAAGGCGAAATCAATATTTTGCTCCTTATCCTTCGGAAAAGCAGCGCGCGTCCATTGAACAGGGTAACGTAGGATCTCGTTACATGGCAGCGAGATTTGGGTCTCTCATAGAAGGGGTGCTTTGTACGGGTCTGCTGAGTGACAGAGACGGGGTGGTGGTATTTGAGAGAGGTTTAGTCGTTGTTTAATCTTTTTCCAGTAACAACAGTGATAGCGTGGATTGCGGGCTTATATACTGCTGCAGTGCTCATGATTTCGCTACTACTTGGTATATCTGGTGTGGCTTCTCTTGAAACTGCATTCAAGGGAGTAGCGGTCCTAAATCTTGTGCTACTCTCGATGGCGATAGGGGGATGGAGAGTATTATGGCGTATAGTTCCTAAGTTAAACGATTGGATATTTCCCGACCTGAACGGGAAGTGGGCTGTTGAAATTCATTGGAACTGGGGTGAAAAATCAGGAGCCAAGACGGCGACTGCGTTCATTAAACAAAACCTTTTGAAAGTGAGTATTGAACTTTCTTCGGATGAATCGGAATCTGAAACATTAATGGTACTGCCTCACAAGGATAGCCAATCATCCCGTCCTGGCTTGTACTATATTTATCGTAATATAGGTCTTGCGAATGCAGAGAACAAGCAGGACCCACATATCGGGGCGGCTATTCTCAAGGTTAGCCAAGAATCAAACAGTCTACTGCGCGGGAATTACTTTACAGACCGGTCAACAAATGGGCAGTACACAATGTGTCGAGAAGCTAATTAGTTAAGAGCAGTATATGCCTATAGATTCCACATATAATTCTTGAAATATTGAGTGCAGGAAGCACAATGATGAAAATTCACCCTACTCGACAAAATTTTCTATCTGCTGTTTGTAAACCTATATAGATCTCATTATAGCCCTGTATCAGTAATACCATAGGCCTCTGTGGAAGTAGATTTTTCCAGGAATTCAGGTCTATTTGTGAAGGGTTGGGGGTCAGTTCTGGATGTGTATGCCATTCACCAATATAAGTCACAGTACCGTTTGAGGCGGCCCACATTTCCTCAGCGCTCTGTTGGTGACATTGTCTAAGTCGATTAAAACTAACAGGTGATCGATCGTCCGATGGTGCAGGATTTGTAGCATGAACAACCTCAATGTGATCTCCGCGATAGCTCCCCAGGAGAATCCCGCCTGACTCGTGCTGGTCTTCCGACTGAGAAAAGGATTCTAGGACATTTAATACCTGAGACCGCAATAGGATATACCCTCCCTCGGGGCGCGACACTACTCGGTGCGGCAGCATGGGCAATCAGGTAGAGACTTAATGTCTGCATTTTTTGTTTGGCAGACACGCGGGTCTAGAGAAATATGTCTGAAGCGTGGTGATGGCGAATTGTTAGCCCAATCGATACAGAGATTTTGAACTAACCCACTTGTGGTTACAGAGGCCTGAGACGAAAAAGGCATATAACCGCCTAATCCGCAGGGGCGAGGTTTCCATTCTGGCAAAACCGCGCCTGACTTGAACAGCTGGAAGCGTTCAGCTACTACTCCATCGGGTGATCTTTGTTTCAGACACCCATAGCACCCACCCCGCGGTCTGTAATCGTCCAATAGTGTGCGCGCCGCCAGTCCGCCAGCGTCGATCCATCCATAGATGACGGGAACCGGAGACTCAATACGATGCAAGTGGTGACACAACGATGTGGAAAACCCGATATCACCCGTTGTATCCACAACCAGATCGAACTTCTGACTCAATAATCGGACATCTTCAACCTCAAAATTATAACTGTGGGCAGTTATATTGAGATCACCAGCGGATTGATCTGACAGCATATGTGCGATGGCTTCTGACTTATTTTCGCCAACATAGGGCACACCTAGTAAATGCCGACTTAAGTTTTCGGTTGTTAAGTAATCGCAATCATATAGCTCTATCCGGCCTCCACCGGTTCCTGCACCCACCTGGCAGAGCAGGCTGGCGGTATAGCCGCCTAAAGTGCCGCATCCGATGACCGCTATAGTTACACCAGACAGATTCTTGTCCGCTGTTGTGTTTCGAGTTCCAATTGACGTGAGCCTAGCATCGTTTATTGCAAACCTCATAAACGTACTTCCCTGCTCTAACTTGTCTACGCGAGATATCAGCGTGGAAATCCGTTTAGCATCTGGAAGGAACTGTTTATTCTTTCCGCGACTTCCTTGTTTTGTCAGTCTGAAATTTCGCTTAATAGCATTTACTGCAGTAGGGTTGGTGAATGAAACAAGACCTCCAAAAAGCATTTGGTGTAGCTGGAATACTACGAAACAACACCTATCCTCTGCCAATGAGGTGAAAACTGCATTCAGAACTCTATGCCGTACTGAGCAAGTACGAGCATGATTCAACCATTGATCAAGCTCGGCGATCGAGCTTGGAGGCCAGTTGACAGGAGGGATGGAAACATCATGTGGAAGTTCGAAGAGAAATCCAGGGCCAGATAACTTGGTAACTTTGTTTCCACGCCGTTTATTCTGCCAAGCCTTTGCACTATGGGCGCTATCGGCTAGAATGATTTCGTCTATTGAAACACCGTTCAAGTCCGTCCGAGTAAAGAGCTCGAATAAGAATTTGCTATCGTTGGCAGCCATGAAGACAGCGTCAGAATAATCGCGCCGCCAGTACGCGGGAAGCTCTCTTCGTAGCTCGAACTGTAACGTTTCTTGGTCTGAGACAAATTGACCCAATAGAGAATCAAGAGCTGCGAGCATCAAAGCTACATTATAGCGAGGGTTGTAACGATCAAACTCAACGCCCCTATCATCTAAATAACAAAGAGCCTTTTCGAAAAATACATGAGGAAGCAGGCTTGGGAGGTCTTTTGGGCGATCAGTTAAAAGTACGATTGGCTTCTTTCTAAAATAGGGGTCTATTATGCAAATCTTGATCGGGAAGTCGACGTTAGACTTTGAAATCGTCTTCTCATAAATATTCTTACCTACTGACGCGCTTCTTATAAATCCGGATTCCGCCAGAGCAAAGTGTATGCTCTTCATGACTTTGTGTGAGTCTACACTCAAGCTTATCGAAATTCCGTTCCTGATCGCATTGTCCCTACATCTGGTTTAGGCTGCGGGTGAGCTGGAGTGGATGTTACGACTGAAGCAGCGGCAGCACTAGCTGACATTACCCAATCCGGGCGATGAGGTACTCTTTCGCCCCAGTGAGCAATCAACGTTTGTACAACTCCAATTGCCGACGATCCGGATTCAATCGACTCGGTGACATTGGCAGAGAAATAATTGACTTTCTGAAGTATTGAGCTCAACTCGCCTTCGTCAATATTTCTAGGGAATATAGTCTCATCAGGCGCGACAGGATTTTTTACGCCGGCCTGTAATCGCTTCGGTAAATCTCGAGAAACGGCCAAAAGCGCTTCACTGTCTGTATAGAATTCCTTTGTGGAGTCGCGGAACGTTTCCCAAACACAAATCATCAGGGCTATTGAGCTTGGGCCGGCTTTGGGCCAGGTAAAGTCTCTCCATGCTTTTAGGTAGCGGCATGACCTGGTAAAAATATGACCAAAGACTTTCTGTTCACCTTCAAACCACTCCTGTATTTGTATAGGGTCGCTTCGCTTCCAATGCGGACTTTCGCGAAGAGCAAGGTAGACTTCTTCTTTACCTAATAAAGCCCGAAGACTGAAGTCACTATCCTCCACTACACCTTCTTGATTTAGAACGGCCCGCCCCATGGCTTTCTGGAGATCATCAAAACGCTCCATTGGAATTGCGTATAGTGGTACATCTAAGTGTGTTATCGCGTCCAACTCAAGGCGTACACACGTATTCTTCTCTCCTTTAAACGTCCATCCCTCAGCAACGGCTAGAGCGCTGAGGGCAGTATCTACGATTTCAAAAAAAACTTCTTTGAAGACGATAGGTTTTTCGCGGAGCGCCTCAATTGGTAGATACACTCCATCATCTATATCAATTTGTTGTGGCGGAATGTGGCACGGTTTGTTTTGCGTACCGTAGGCGAGGGATCCTTGCGGCCAGAACCTGGGCTCTATACTGTTAAATGCAGTTCTTTCTATAGGACTCATCCTGGCTAGATATTTTTCTTCAGACTTAGCTGAAGTGAAGGCAGATTTTACTGCATTCCTCACCTTAGTTCTGGCAGCCTTCATGGCCGCTATTCGAGTACTGTCGACATTAAGCTTGTTGATCAGTCGATCCGATTCAGATCGAGCGTAGAGTAGCTTGGTCACATCATATTTTGGCATTTCATTTGTCCCCTGCCTGGTCCTTTACGAATGGCACTTTTTTCGCACTGTGAGTGAATAAACTCTTGATTGAGGCGTCGTTTACACGTCTACCAGACTCACTGCTAGCATGTGCAAGAAGGATTTCCGCTGCTGCAAGTGAGCCATTATCTAGGGTAAGGAGATCGGCCTGTTCTTTCGTAGCCTCGCTGTCGATTATTTCAAGTCTATCCTGCAGAAGCATTCTAGCCATATCGTAGTAGAGCTTTTCTCCAGCGGACATTGCAAGTGAGATGATATCCCTGCCTGCGTTCCATCCCAGATAGCCGAGGTTATTCGTTTTCTCATGATTTACCGCTAGACCCTGCCCCATATTTCCAATGCTAAGACCCGAAATATTTTCTAATGGAACATTCAAAGCGCGGTAGGCTTCAATGACTCCCATGAGAACCGGGTTGTTAGCAACGAGACCGCCATCGACGTACCGAGAGCTATCAATTTCGTGCAATGGGAAGTAGGTAGGTGCGGCACTGGTAGCGAGACCCACATCAACTAAGGTGCGTTGGGCATCTTGGTAAAACATAGCGTTGTGCGGTGTTTTAAATGCACGGACACGACCTACGGTATAATTTATCGCAGGTACTAAGACTCTGCTTTTTAGATCCCCTATCGTTATGTCGTCAAAGATTTCTTCAAGGACGGATTTCAATGGTTCGGGTGAGTACTGTGCAGATATAGCCTGTTTTGGTTTCCGCCATAGAGGCTGAGGGGGGAAAATAGAAGTGAGGTTTTCTTGAAATTTTTCGCGAATGAAGCTCGCGGGAAGGCCGGCCGCTACGCCCAAGGCTAAAATGCCACCAATGGATGTCCCGCATATTATATCAAAATGTTTTGATACGGATGTGTCGAATCGATGCTCGAGTTCTTCTAAAACGCGAGCCGTATAGAGCCCCCGTACCCCACCACCACTGAGCGACAGAATTTGAAATCTATCGGGCATTCATATCCCCGGCCTCCTTACGGACTGCAGTTTATCGATGGGGGCGGGCTTGGAAGGTTTCAAGGGAAAATCAAAAAAATAACTGCCCACAGTCAGGAATCTAGAATCGAAGCCGCTGCCACGCCTCATGCCAGATGTAATCCTCAGCATGCTGATAAATTGCCGTCGTTTCCACCTTCTCATGCCGCGCGGAGGCCTGCAGATACTTGAGGTTCACCCCGGCATCGTCGGCATGGGTCACCGCCGTGTGGCGCAGCCAGTGCGTCGAGGCCTTGCGTAGCTTGGCCGCTGATACCGGCGCGGCGTCCTCAATGGCTTCCGCCGCCGCGGTGACTGTTTGTTTGACGATCCGATAGACCATGTTGGCACTGATCGCCTTGGTGCCTTTCAGGCTCCGCAGCATCGGGCTCAGATCGTCCGGATCGGGGAGGGCGGTAAGACCCAGGAAGGCCCGGTAGCGCATCAAGGCGTCCAGCATTTCATCTGACACTGGGACTTTGGCCCTCTTCTGCCCTTTCCCCAGTGCAAACCACCACCAGCGGCCGCGGTTCTCCCTAATGCTGTTCATCGGATGGCTGGCCACTTCCGACACCCGCGGCGCCAGCAGGTACAAAAAATGGAACAGGAAACGGGTGCGTTCGAAGCGCTGGATCTGCCGCTCAGTTTCTTGGGGCAGGGCCGCGATGTAGGCCTTGAGGTGCCCCCAGGTGGCCTGGTCCAGGTAACGCTCCTGGGAAAAGGTTTCCTTGGCATCGGGCTGCAGTGTCCGGTGACGGCGCCGGACCAGGGACAGCGGATTGGCTTTCAAATAGCCGCCGTCCACCAGGTAGGACAGCAGCGCGTTGATCACGATCAGGGCCTGCCGCTGGCTGCTGTGACCCAGGGGCCCCTTGAACGGCCGCCAGGCATCCGTATACCGCGGCGCCCGGGGGCCACACCAGTAGGCCGCCGGCTGCGGATCCGCCAGGAACCCCTGGTAGGCCTGAAAATCCTCCCGCATTAGCCCCGACAACGGCTTCTGGCGCTGGGTCACCGCCCACAGCAACAAGCGTTCGGCCTCCTTACGGTAATTACGGTAGGTCTGGGGGGAATCGGCGAACTCGTCCAGCCACACCCGGATAGCCTGCAGGTCATTGAAGGCGGTGAACTGGCACAGGTCCTGGGACTGGCGATTGCTGCCCCAGCTGCCGTCGAGGGCGTCGGGGAGGGCGCCCAGACCCTCCAGGGGCACCGGCTGGGTCTGAAACGGACGGATTGCGGGCATGGCGGGTCTCCGACAGCGAATGGCGAGCCTGCCCTACTCTACCGCTTTTATATTCATGATTATAGGGTATATCATGAATTAATAGAAGCGCCTAACCTGTTGTATATAAAGGATATTTACGCGTGCGTGCCGATGAGGCCAAAATCAGCCATTTTGGGAAAAATTAGATGCGGTTGGTGGCCAAGAAGGAGGGTAGGGTGATGATTCAGAGGTTATATTTCCTTGCATTGAATTAACAGGGGGTGTTAACTAAGGTCTATGGCAGATCGTGATCAAGACTTGGCTGTAGAGTACTTTCTGGAGCTGGATGGAACTGTCCATTTTGTGGACGAGAAGTGCAAATATCGTGTCGAGATTAAAGCCAAGCGGACCGATGTCACTCCAGAACGGCCTCATGGTTTGAGTTATTCACTGACGTTACACGATGAGAAACACGAGAGGATATTGGGATTTGATAACGCCCATCCCGTGCCTGCTAGCAAAGGACCCGGCGGGAAGAGGCACAAGTTTCATGACCACAGGCATAAATACGACAAGACGCGTATCTATCGATTTGAGGATACGAGCAAGCTGATATCAGATTTTTATGCCGCAGTAGATCAGATCATGAAAGAACGAGGAATTAAGATATGAAGACTCTGAAAGTTGGAATAGCCAGTTATCAGCAGATGAAAGAACGATCGATGGCTATCGCTCGAGGTGAGTACAAACCCAAGCGTGGAGAGCCAAAGGTATGGTTCCCCTCACTGGAAGCTTTCGCCGGTATTCTCTCTGAAGGTAACAGGGAGCTATTGCAGATCATCATTGATAATCAGCCAGAATCCATGACCGAACTTGCTGAGTTATCTGGTCGTAAACCTTCAAGTCTTTCTCGAACGTTGAAGTCGATGGCTCACTATGGCCTGGTAGATCTGCAAAAGGACAAAAAAGGAAGAATCCGCCCTAGAGTCAACTATAAAGACGTAGTTCTCGATTTGCCTATATCCAAGTCACAGAACGCAGTGGCGGCATAGTACTTACCCTCATATTGGCGGCGCTAAGTCACAAGACAATTAGATTCACGAGGGTAGAAATACTCCTGATTTTGAGGGAATGAACCCGGCACTCCTCATGTTGTAGTCAAATTCCCGGATCGAGCCGGGCAGATCGAAATACCTGTAAAGCCAAGTGGATTAGCCCCTGGGAAAGGTCAGTAGAAAACCCTTCGATATAATTAGAACTTGAAGCATGGGTGGTCCTTTCTCGCACTGAAAAAGAAATGTGGGTGCAATGCGTGGTCGGGACATTTAAGGGCGTTTCCCGGCTGTTGTTACAGTACAGCCGGAATTCCGCTGAGTAGGTAAAGGGAAATGAGCGATTTTGCGTTTCTACAGGAGTATCTGGCATACCTGACGATACCTGTCGTGAGCGGACTGGTTGGTTACGGAACCAACTGGTTGGCCGTCAGGATGATGATGGGCCCGGTGGAATTTGTCGGCATCGGCCCCTTGGGCTGGCAGGGTGTAATTCCGGCGAATTCCGGCAAGATGGCGCGCATCACGGTTGACCACAGCGTAAAGCGCGTTTTGTCCCAGGAAGAACTTATCGACCGGATTGATCCGGAGCAACTGATCGAGGCCATCAGTCACCGGCTGGACCCCTTTGTGGAGGATGTGGTCGACGAAGTCATGAGCCAGTCGACGCTACCCCAGCTTACACTCAGCAATTTTTTCTGGAGCGCTTCACCCATCGCAATCAAGAAGCGGGTTTATCGGGAAGTGAGAAAGCAGCTTCCGGACGCGCTCACGCGCCTCATTGAAGACCTCAAGCCCAATCTGGGTGAGTTGGTCGATCTAAACGAGGTGATCGTCGAAAAACTCACTGGTGACAAACGTATGCTGGTTGGGATGTTCCGTAATGCGGCTGCGAGTGAATTCAGGTTCATTCAGCGCAGCGGCCTGTATTTCGGCCTGCCTCTGGGCATACCCGTCATGTTCATCTGGTACTTTTTCCAGGCCTGGTGGTTGCTGCCGGCCTTCGGGCTATTGGTTGGTTACATTACCAATGCGCTGGCCATTTACCTCATCCAGAAACCGCTGGAGCCTGTCAAGATTGGGCCCTTTACGGTTCAGGGCCTGTTTATCAAACGCCAGAAGGAAGTATCGCGGTACTACGGCAAGGTGATGGCCTCCGACCTCGTCACCGCCGAAATCGTGGTGGGCGAAATGCTCAAGATAAATGAGTCGGTTGATCGCCTGCGTGAGCTGATCCACCGCGAGGTAAACCGCGCCCTGGAGGAAGCCCAGGGCGTTTTCAAGCCCCTTGCCGTCGTCAGCATCGGCCCCTCGGAATACGCGAGAATAAGCGCAATTGTCGGGGACAGGGCCTTCGAGGAGTTGATCAGGCCGGACAGTCGTTCTTTCGCCTACATTGACGAGGCGCTGGATGTCGAAAACACCATCGCGGAGCGGCTGGGCAGGCTCTCTCCAGCGGAATTTTACGAATTACTGCACCCCGTCGTCGCCGAGGATGAATGGAAACTGGTCGCGGTAGGGGCTGCCCTCGGTTTGGGGGCGGGATACTGGCAGTGGGCGTTGCTCACCTGATTTATGCCGGAGTCGCCCCAGAGCCCCAATCATGTGGGAGCCGTTCAAGTTTTCAAGCTGAAAAACATCCACCGTGCTGGACTGGGTTAACCGCAACGTGGCAGTGTTGTTTGGTGATGGCGCCGCCGCACTGGTGGTGGAGGCCAGCGACAGGGAGGAGGGGCAGCGGGGTGAATCTCTGGGCTGTCTCGCCTAGGCGCGGGACTCACTGTTTATTCAGAACTACGGAACGGCCTTTACAAATCGGCCCGACCTGGTCGCCACATCCTGGGACTTCGATGGGCAGGACATTTTCAGGCGTGCCGTAGGGGGAATGGCGAAAGCCAGCCAGAAGGTACTGGCAGAAGCTAATCTGACGGTGGACGATATGGGCCTGGTTGTGCCCCTCCAGGCTAACCTGCGCATCATCGAAGCCGTGGGCAAAAAGCTGGGCGCTCCCGAACAGAAGCTGTTCGCGAATATCGAGCGCTACGGCAATGTGTCAGCTGCAACCGCGTTGGTAGAAGCCGTCGAGGAGGGGTACGTCAAGCCCGGTGCAAATATCCTGGTGCCGGCTTTTGGCGCAGGTCTCACCTGGAGTTCACACCTGATAAGTTGGGGTGAACGTGTCAAACCGTTGGGTACCAACGACGTGGACCTGCCGCCCTGTGACAAGAGCGGCCTGGAGCTGGTGCAGTCCTACCTGGCGCAGCAGCGACCGCACCAGGGCATTACTGATTGAGGGGGGCGTCAAGGTACGAAGGAGCCGGGCTTCTGCCGCTGGGGGAATTCCTCGAAGGTGGCCTTGAATTTGGCGACCTTGTACATGGCCGGAGCTACCAGGAACAGGTGCTCTGCCGCCCACTGGTTATAGCCCGCGCCTTCAACGTCCATTCGCTCGAAGGGGTCCATGCGCAGGTTGAACACCTTCGGCAGGCGCAAATCCTTATAGGGGTTGCGCCAAACATCAAAGCCGTGGGCAGTCTGCTCGCGGAACAGCATTTTGTAATCGCCGTCACGGATCGCCACCACGTCACCTGTATCGGAGGAGTAGATGAATTCAGTGCGCGGACCCTTTTTCTCCTTGCCGAGGAAGTAGGGCAGGAAGTTGTGGCCGTCCAGGTGCACCTTGTAGGAATTGCCACCAACCCGCTTGCCGTTTTTCAACTCCTCGATGATGTTGTCGTTGCCGGCCGCAGCCATCAGTGTGGGCAGCCAGTCCATCATGGCGATGATCTCATTGGAGATCTGGCCCGACTCGATCTGCGCCGGCCAGCGCACCATCATCGGCACCCGGTAGCCGCCTTCCCAACTGCTGTTTTTCTCGCCCTTGTAGGGGGTGTAGCCACCGTCCGGCCACAGAGCCAACTCGGCGCCGTTGTCGGTGGAGTACATGACAATGGTGTTGTCGGCGATGCCCAGTTGGTCAAGCTTTTCCAGCAACTGGCCTACATGGCCGTCGTGTTCTACCAGCCCGTCGGCGTACAGACCCTGGCCGGTCACCCCATCTGATTCGGGTTTGAGGCGGGTCCACACATGCATGCGGGTAGCGTTGAACCAGACGAAGAAGGGCTTGCCTGCCTCGTGGGACTTGTCGATGAATTTCAGGGCCGCCCCGAGAAACTCTTCGTCAACGGTTTCCATGCGCTTTTTTGTCAGCGGGCCGGTGTCCTGTATCTTGCCGTCGGAATAGCTGTGGATCACGCCACGGGGCCCGAACATCTTCTTGAATTCAGGATCTTTGGGATAGTTCGGGTGCTCAGGCTCATCCTCAGCATTAAGGTGGTACAGGTTGCCGAAAAATTCATCGAAGCCGTGGTTG
>TARA_R110002110_G_scaffold124794_4_pt1 | contig 24258 bp, 11 predicted proteins | sample TARA_R110002110 | Tara Oceans TARA_R110002110 (sample SAMEA4397330) | marine metagenome | biome: Polar Biome; feature: [SRF] surface water layer (ENVO:00010504); material: water (ENVO:00002006), including particulate matter (ENVO:01000060) such as... | depth 5 m
TAGAACCATGACGCCACTTCTATCTACAATAATATATGATAGCATTCCCGGTGTTACTCCTGACGATCCATTAATAACATATCTACCGGTAGAAGACACTTATGCTGTTAAATTCATCCGATCCGGTGGTACTCGATATATGGTTAAAATCAGATGCCCAGATGGAACACCTCTAGTCGAAGGTAACTTTATAATGACATGCCCGGATCTTTTGTTAGCTCACCGGTATATACTGAAGTAAAACGCTAAATATTTAAAGAATGGCCGGTAATATACGATTTCACAATAAGTTTCATGCTTATACACACTATACAGACCCTGTCCCGGGACTACCTGGTAGTGCGATGGATCCTATCGCTAGTAAAGAAGCACCGTTCTTGGGTAATATGTACGTGGCCGGATGCTTATCAGCTAGAGGTTGGTTGGATGATGATGGAATCTGCCGGAAGTTCCTTTTCGATGCAGAGCCAACAATCTGCCGCCCGGCGGTTATATGCGGAGATCACATGGAGGGAGCTCTCCACTACAGCCATACTACATACAGCGACTTATCGACCTTCGACCCTCTCCGGTTAGAAATTGACTTCAATCAGGATACCTTTAAGACTATAAACTGCACTACTAATGAATATCACATAATGCCGGTGAGTCTTTCCGCCGGATGTGTGACTAGTACGCGGTTTGTGAACCCTTCCGCAAACGGGGAAGTAAATTTAGCATTTCACCCACACATGCAATGGCTTTGCGCCCGCCCATGCATCCTTTCCGGTGGTGATGAGGCAATATTGAGTATGACAGCTTTTGATCATACACTTAGTGGAGTAACATGTGTATGGAAGACTAGAGAGCATGATCTAGAAAAGCCATTAATAGATTTTTCACCTACTATAACATATAATCATAGCTATGTAAAATATAGTATTGATTCTTGTGCACCAGTATTGTATAAGTTTATATTAGAAGATGTAGCCGACGTCGTCCGGTTAGATATTAACGGAGAGTCAATTCTAATATGCGATGATAGCAACGATTTAGTATGGGATGAGGGGACTATGAAGGAGGTATTATCAACATTCCCTCACGCCGGCGATATACCCACGATATACGAACTATATCATACATTCCCCTCCCGGCGAGGAGGGAAGCGAGTGGACGAATTTTCTTCCCGTTGCCAACTTTTAAGTAAGTCTAAAATAATACCTTTTAATAGTGTATTTTCGTCCTCATATAACAGCTGCCCGGTTGATATAAAATATGTAGCTAAGGGTAGCATATACTTTAATGTAGCAGTACAAGGTGCAGATATTACTGGTGTTGCTCCGCCGAAGAATAAGCATGATCTAGGTAATATAGTAGTAGGTGAGAGTCGATTATTGGGCGTTAACGGTACGTATAGTCATAACCTAACCTATTACGATGACGGCTATGTCGGTCCAGCAAGCATGAAGAGGACCGTTATTGATAATCGAATATTTACTAAGCTAGTCCAGCCTCATGACGGTCATTATAACCCTAGCCTAGACAAATATTATACTATCGAACGCCATGAGGTAGGTCCTAGAAGCTTTTGGATGGTCAAGTCACCCACCGGTGAGGCAATATATAAAAACTTTCACACAAACTATAATAGTTACCAGAATTACCCGTTACAGAACGCATGGCAACCGATGGCCAGTTATGCCACCGGTTCAATTATTAGAACCTTCCCGGTAAAGATCCGCGGTGATACATATGATGGTGTATCATACACACCTGGTGCATTATATTATACGACCGATGAGTATATCCGCCTCGACATGACCGGAGCGTATTATGGTGAGTGTTTTATTGATTGGTCCGGGTACTATGTGCATGGTACCACCGGTGTGCAGGCGTATATAGTACCGGAAGATACTGCTATGAATGATGATTCTGAATTAGCGCACAGTACAGTGGTTCCTAACAATAGCGTGGCTGGAATCATCTCACCGGCTGTAGTACTGGATCCAGCCGGGTACACTGCAAATACCGCTTCGCCATCTAGATATGTTAAAGACCAACTCGTCCGGTTATACACAAAACCCGGTGATCCGGAAATGTTAAGCCAGTATACTAATACCGATAAAGGACCTAAGAGCACATCTAGCACTTATTTCTCTGCCGGCGGAACATATAGAGTAGCTGATAAGCGGATTATTAATATACCAAATGGTACCGCGACGTTTGCTATTAGTTTAACGTGTGTTAATTAAATATTAATATGAGTAAGAAATTAATATATGTATTTGCAAACGGGGCAGATTACATCTCAATCGACGGCGTCTGTTACCGGAAAACCGGTAAGGTTGGTCAGAATGATGTAGACAGCTCTAAAGTGATAGTTCACAATTCCGGAGAAGACTGTAAAAAGGCTAATTAATTAGGTGATCCACCTAACGATACAGGACGTCGCCTTGTTGGCAAACATGGCCGACTGTTGTAATACAGTCGACGAGTTTGTTGAGTATCTAAACAAGACACATGCATGGGGATCAACTCCTCTTTCCGCTCGCCAGGACCATGACGGAGAATTTGTCGTTAGCTACGGTACGGTTGATAATTTACAGTATGAACCAACAGATTATCAGTTCGCGGCAGCATACAACACTATTGAGAAGTTAAAGTTTTCCCCTGGAGATTTTGACTATCAAGTTAAAGGTGTATTAGGTGTTGAAGGACTAGTATATACTAACGATGCAAGACAGCAAGCTGATTATGCCGCCTTATTATATGCCGGTATATTAAAGTTAACGTTTGATAGATCGACGGATTATCGGGTTAATAGTATTTCCTCTATACTGTCGCTAAGATATAGACAGACTACACCATTTTCTGTTAATTACAGTACTGTTGGTAGCATCGCTAGTAATATACCGAGTGATAGATGTCTCAAAGCATGTGGGTACACCACGCTCGGGTCAATGGCCTTCCGCCAGACCGGGGATCGCGAAGCTCAATACACCGGTTTTGCCGGCAGCTATGGTACTTTAGAGAAAGCTATATTTAAACGAGACCCTGTAGAGGAGGTCGGTCAAGGAGTATCTTACCATACTATCGGTAGATTAGACCACAACCGGTGGTCCGCGACGGATATGCCAATCGACCAACCGGTATCTTACAACACTATTGGTAGAATAGACCACAACCGGTGGGACGAGTCGGATATGCCGGTTGATCGGGGAATATCTTACAACACTATCGGTAGATTAGACCACAACCGGTGGGATGAGTCAGATATGCCAATTGATCAACCAGTGTCGTACGGCACTGTTAATTACTTGGAACACAATCGGTGGGACGAGTCTGATATGCCAATCGACCAACCGGTATCTTACAACACTATCGGTAGATTAGACCATAACCGGTGGGATGAGTCTGATATGCCAATCGACCAACCGGTATCTTACAACACTATCGGTAGATTAGACCATAACCGGTGGGATGAGTCTGATATGCCAATCGACCAACCGGTATCTTACAACACTATCGGTAGATTAGACCATAACCGGTGGGATGAGTCTGATATGCCAATCGACCAACCGGTATCTTATTATACTATATCTAAAATCCACCGGAACACGCGCCCTAATGCCGGTATTACATACAACACGCTCGATAAGGTTACTGTTAGAGATGTTAATACTGTTAAAGCGACCGGTTATATAGCCTTTAGTAATGTCAATTATTACTTCCCGGATGATGCAAAGACATACACTTATAAGAGCCTTGCAGCCGTGGATTATTGGTTCCCGTCGGATGTTAAAGCGTATACGTATTTTAGTTTTAGTAAATTACTATATAGATACCCAGATGATTGCAAGTTCTATATGTACACTACTCTAAGTGACTTGAATTATCGATACCCAGGTGATTGCAAGTTCTATATGTACACTACTGTGGATAGCATCGTTCACCCGCAACCGAAGGTCCGCGGCACCGCATATACTACGGTTAATAGTATCCTTTCTTCCGAACCGGTTGGTAAATCAACCGATTATACTACTATCGATAAATTAACGGAAACTTATAATGATCGACCGGTATCATATCAGACCCTAGCTGCAATCTCGCATGAGAAATGTACTAATGTTCACTGTGACGCTCAACCTACACCTACTGATCTCACCGACACGTTCACCTGGGCAACTACCTGCTTTGATACTACTCTCGATCAATACGGGGCTTGGAGACCAACATACGGTATCTCTAAGTTTAAAGTCATCGCGACGTCAAATGCATTTCAAGAGATGTTCGTTGGCCCATGGCATCACCGGACTGTTAGGATTTCTGATATACGGGCCCGTCTATGGAACGATGAGCTATATCCACTTTCCGCAGAAAATGTTACTATCATTAATGAAGGCGGTTGTATGTTTGGAACTCATCAATTAAGTTCTGTTATTGATGGTACACTACAGACAACCGTCGAACAGCTTACCGCACAGAAGGATGCTATTGTTGTATATGGTGATGATATAGTTCTATCATTCCACTTAACTTCTACTGCACCAATTAAACAGATCGAAATCGCTCCAGGGGGCTACAATGGTGAACCGAAGAATTTTCCCGGAGGAATCCGGATTGATTGCTTCACACCAGGTACCGGTGATTGGTATACTGTATATCGAAAGCAGACAATGCAACATGCAATCTCTGGTATGGATGATTATAATAGTAGAAGGAATGTATGGACCCCAGGTAAGTACTTCGAGTTCCCGATAGTTGACAATTCGCAATTATATCTAGTTAATCATACAACCTCGCCAAGTTTTTGCCCGATTTGAGCATAAATAAATATATACACGCTATAAACCTATTATGAGTAAAGAGAACTTAACTACAGACCCTATTACCCTTGAAGTCCCCCGCTCCAACCACGGGACAGCAGCAAAAGGCCAATATAAATATGAAGTCCGCGATGCCGACGGTGTTGTTTACGACTCCGGTGAGTGGAAACCGAATCTTATTCTAGACTGCGGTCTAGATAAACTAGCTGATATGCCTTGGGCACAAACATTCCAGTGGGCTGTTGTTGGAACAGACACTACACCAACAGTTGAGAAATTCGAAGATACAAACTTACAAGTTAGGTTCGAGCTTGATGAATCCGGTTGCCCAAATTTAGACCCCGGACATGTCAAGTGTTTTGATAAACCATACCTACCTATTAAAGCTATAGCTATAGGTGGTTGCAGAGAAGCTCCTATGGAGCCGTACTGGGATGACCCCTTTAACAACAAACTGGCTCCAAACGTCCCAGACTTCGCCGTCGAAGAAGCTCGCTCATTCGGTAGAGTCACTGATATAGGAAAAACATTATATTTAAGAGATAAGAACTTGCAGTTTCAAGTACTATCATCTTGTCCTCAGTATACCGTAACACCCTCTCAGGCCTCCGGTCTTGTACAAGCAGTTAGCGGAGCATGCAGCACACTTGCCGGCGCCGGTTCGTGGCCGGAACAGTATAATAAAGGAACGCCTAATGCGGTTGATAACGGCCTAACATTAGATCCTGGGATGGGATATTTAAGTGGTGGTGTATTTCCAATGAATATCGGTCCCGGCGACCCGGCTCAACCTTTAGTATTCTCGAATGGTACCTTAAACCCCGCCGCCGGAATCAGGGTATCTCCTCCCGGCGGTACCGGAGCCAAAGCGGCATTTGACGTCACTCCAAAAACAACGACAACCGGTCTATGTGCTGCTGATATCTCTATCCAAGATGGTGGTGATGGTTACGGCTTCTCAAGCGCATGCCCGCAGAACGGTTTGGCTGCAGTAAACATACCAGCACCGGCAACTCATGGTCATTTAGCGGTTTGGTACAATTCACATGGCAGGAATCACTGGGGTGATGCTCACATCAGATCTGATAACGATGACAAGACTAACACAACTAGTAATCAATACTCTTCCCAAAGCTTTCAAGCTACTCACAACGGCTATGAACGAAGTTCCTTCCATAGCCTACTCGATTCTGCGAATTGGGACTATATATGGGGTAATGGTACCGGTGGTACACTAGGTTATAGTAACGACTACACAACATTAGTAGCTCAGGTAATATTCACCACATTATTTGCTCAAAGTTACGTCGGGAATCAAGCTGATCATGATTCAGGAAACTCGAACGGTTTCGCCAATCACTTCACTAGACACTATTGGAATTCCAGCTCCTTTCACACACAACCAGACACCAACCCTTATTACGCCAACGCCCGGACGGTTCGGACAACGGCCATGGCCAGCATACCAGAATGCCTGACTGCAGACCTCATAACCTCATGGCAAGCTACTCACGATAAGGTTATCGATAATTGGGATACCGCGACGAAGCTAGAAGCCGCCATCACAGCTAATGGTATATCACTTCTACCACTCAAGCAGGTGGTCGCGGTGTTGGACACGGAAGGTAAGAAAGATGTGACGATTGATATTTCTGACCTCACCGGCAATGTAGATAATTGGACGATTAATACAAGGTCTACCACCGGCTATGACCGGGTCAAAAATCAGGTGTATAAAAACGGAGTCATAACTCAAGGTGAGTTGGAGCCGAATGAGGAGTATTCAATAACCTCCGCATCCGGCTATACGGATTATGGAACCATCATCTTCCCGGATACCGGATCGGGTGGCACATACCGCAAAAACACCGGACACTTTTATTCGAATCATCAGGCTCCGGTGACTGAAATTGCAAAATTAGTAACCGACGGCACCGGTAAAGTCGTTGGGCTTAAATTCAATCCATATGCATACTTTTCCCAGTATTGGAACTCGTTGTTAACCGGTCATCAGGCCCGGAGCATATTTAATGGTACTACTTCCACCGGTCTATTAGCTTGGAGGCGGATGCCGGGCGGATATATGACTACCGATACAGCTGGAGCCGGAACTCAAAAACCCGCGAAAGCGATACTCACTCTCGACAAGTGCAAGGTCGTCGGCGTGACTATTACCGATACCGGTAGAGGTTATATGAGAGGCGAGAAGGGTAATATTTCTATCAGCGCACCTGTCTTGAAAACCGCAACGGTAGCTGCAAGAGTGGACAGCACAACCGGTTCAGTCTCCGCCATCACAGTTGTAGACCCCGGAGCCGGATATAGTTGTAGTCAGGCGATTAAGATCACTTTCCCAGCGCCACCACCACAGCAAATTAAAGCCTTTGACTTATTAGTACAGCCAGTTAATACATATGAGAACGTAAATAATGATTTTGATTATAAATCCATAGGTTTGCCATTCGAAGGTGAAGTTGACATATACAGTACTGATCAAACATATTTAGGTCAAGGTAAAAAAGACCTAAACCCCGGTCATTTATCGATTGATGGTCAAGGAGGGTATGAAAACCGAGGAGATAAGTACGGTCCTTGTCACTACTTCGATCCCGGCCTCCATAATTTAGAAGATAAAGGTGCCGCCGCAGGTCATACGGACATTACACACAATCAGTATAAAACTCATGGCTGGTATGTCACCGGTACTGATTTTGAGACTAACTCAGTGTATTGCGGAACCGACTGGCTTTCTTCCGGAAACCAGGTTTCACTGACACGCACTTTCGATTTTTACATGGAACTTCAACCAGTAACCTACTCAGAGGTTGGTTTCAAGGAAGCACCGGCAGCTCGGGAATTGTTCTCACGGATCGTACTAGATGATCCCATCCGTCTCCGAGCTGGGCAATACTTACGTCTAGCATATCAACTGCTAGTCACTTTAGAACCCGGTCCTACTGCTAGATATAGAGAGGTACCGAGTGAAGGCACTTGGTTTAACGGTACACGCATTTGGGATGACCAAAACACTGGCACCTCCTCTACAATTAATATATTATCTGGATATGAATGTATACAAGGTAATGGTATTGCTATTGTAGATGAATATGGCATCGCGATACCTTATGACATCACCGGTGTAGCAAATGAACCTTACGCCCCCGGCTCGTACTTCCTCGGACCTCAATATGGTTATGTTAATCGTTGGAAAAACGGAGATACTCGATTGAGCTTCCCCACACGAGAATATAATAACGATATAAATAACCCATGGGTATTAGGAGGTGACCAGCATGTGCCACCGGATTATGCTATTAAATATTTTGATAACCCAACCGGGAATTACCGGTCTCGCGACTTCGGAACCTTCCTAGAGTGGCCTCAATATAGGTCAGATATTGTTGATTATGTTAATACTAGCCCCGGTGACCCGCAGTTCAATACCCACGATTTCCCTCCCGGTCCAGAGATGACGTTTGAAAGAGATTCATTCGTACATTTCCACACTGCCAGTTTCCCATCAAACACGTCTCAAGGTAGTATAACCTGGACAAACTTTGTCGCTGATAAACAGAATAACAAAGGCAGATGGGACTATCACAGCACTAAACCGTACGTCCGCGAGGTATACCCGAAACTAATGGGTGAACCGCATGTTATAGAGAACCCGGCAGTTAGCGATGCATGGGTTGAAAAATACGGTAGAGGGCATCTCCTTGCACAATCCGGAGACACTGAAATTCGTTCCTTCCCCGGCGTTCATATGGGACCAGTTATTCCATACGACGGAGATGTGGGCGGCTTGATTGATCCGACTACTATATCAACAACACAGAAAAATGCGATTTCGCACACCGGTGGTGCTGGAATGATCAACCGCGCGAACTTCTTAGGCCGAAATCCTTACACTGGTAAAGTCTTAGAGATGTTAGAGCCTAATAATACCGGCTTCTCTGGAGCGATGTATATTAAAATGGTACCGGCCGGTTGCGTTGGAGCCTTAGAGACATACGTTACTCCGTTGAACCATTGGTGTTATCGACAAAATGTTGATCCGACAAAGGATGACCACGCGATGGGACCTCTAGGTCTTATCAAACGCGCTACAGACTATCATCTGACTAGTATTAAATATTACTCGAAATACTCATCCTCGCTACATCAGAGCTACGGTGGAGGATTTTCAACGCATGATAGTTGGAAGACATGGTCGCATACACCGCTCATCGATCACACAAAGGGCCTAACAATTAATACTGGTACTAATGTATCACCAGACACTGCCGGTAACTGGTCACAAGCAGAAGCCATCCCGGTAGCCGGTGCATCCGCCTTTATATCTACAAGTTCAGCCCGGTTCGCCGTCCTCCCGGAATGGTTTAATAGAAGTCACACCTTATACGGTGCCGTTTCCGGTCATGTTTGGACTAATAGTGGCGGCGTCTCCGGTAATCCGGAGCATGACTTTGATGGTACTAAGTCCATTATAGAGCAGCAAGCCGGTCGGATAACCTCTCAGCAGAAGGTTAACGATGGTGATAGATGTTTCGAAACACCGTTAATGTTAAATGATTATGAGCGCGGAGATCATAAGCGAAGTAAATACGCGGAATGGGAAACAACGTTCGGTAATCTAACCGGTGTTAAGTGTATCGGTGTTGGACCGACTAGTACTACACTAGATCCGATTGAGATGACCGACGCCGCTAGGTTTAACACTTACGTCTTCCGATTCGCCGGTGATCTAGTGAACGGTCTACCACATGATAATTTAACTACATTTAAATTAAAGACGACGTTTCAGCACACATGGTATAGAGATTTAACATAATAATAGGGAAGACAGTTGAGTTATGGCGCAGCAAGATCCAAATAAAAGACAAGATAACAAGAATTCGACCCCGACGTCGAATATAGCTCCCGGTGAACCGTTATGGATCCCGCAAAATCATGATCAAGAAAGCTTTGGTCCTGGATACGATCACCATGACCCTATCAGTCTATTAAAAGGAAACATTACTAACGAAGGTGGTTATGAATCCGGCAACGCGCTAACTAGGTTCGGTACATTTACATTAGAGCAGAATAAATTCACCACTCGACACGGAAGCATTTTAGATCTTAAGATTTTACGTAAAGGTGGATCTAAGGGCGAATACACGTTCGTAATGGAGGTAGATAGAGAAACCGGCCGGGTTCCCGGAGGAACTTTTGATGAGAATACAGCAATACTTGGGGACTACCGAGGAAACTCAAGAGATGGATTTAATAGATGCGCCGTAGATATTGATATTAACACATTGAACACCGGCACCGGTTTTGTATATGATTCAACCAATCATAGGCTGAATATATCATTCCAGACCGGAGAGGAGGAAAAACAACTACGTATATTATTACCTTACCGGACTGATATTGTAGGTTTGAATCCTATAACATTGAGCGATTCCATTACTTACAGAATTGACGAGTATGAAACCCTCGATGCTAAGATAAGAAATCTGCCGGTCAGAGGTCTCCTTGATGCTTCGCAGGAGTGTATTGGTATATACCCGGAAGAGGCCGCAGTAAATCATTATAAGGCAAAATATGATGTATATACCCTACCACTCCCATACTTGTTCATTAACGGTACCGGCGGAGCCGATGCACCAATTGAAGAATTTGAAACCTCTATCGTACGTCATACTTACGATGATCTAAAATATACAGTAGGTAAGACTAGGACTGCAGAAGCTCTGTGGTCGTTCTCGACTAAGCATGTAAAGCTAGACACAGAAAGCTGCTCCGGTTTGTCGGCTTCCTATCCGGATGAGAGCTTCGGGTATTCGCGAGTTGTAACACTTGATGGTAAATATTCATCCCCAGATGATGTGAATTGGCAACCTCGCCTAGGCGGGCTTTCCGCCACCTCGAATGATATTATATGGGCAGAGAAAAATGATTCCGGAGCAAATGATGATATCCGGTCTAATATTGAGACTCACACAATAGATGTTGGAGATAATCCTAATTTAGTGTTTACTACACGATCTACTGACCCAGCTGGAAAATCGAAGTTTGAATATTTTACAGAACCATTCGATTTACTGCAACGAACCGGCAATCAGTTTAACGTTGGTGATATAGCCTGGACCATGTTTACCGCGGAAGGTATTAATACTGCACTACTATCAGATCAGCAGGAAACGTTTAAATTAGAGAAAACAGATTGTCATAGTATGAGCTCTTACGGTAACGGCACTTCTGTTCCGCTAGATTCGGTCACTCACCCACTTCTTTCCGGCTTCCCAGGAGTCAATCGATTTGCAAAAGGCGACAAACCACCTCATATAGGCTCTGTGCGATTTGCTGACTGGATCTCCCATTCCGGCCCCAGCAATGAGGTACTGTACGATGTATCAACATTAGTATGCCCTCAATCTGCTGTAGATCTTAATAATAATAACCTAAAAGGTTATTATATGACCTGTAATGACCATTTAACTCGTAAATGTTATATTAAGATCCGCGGTACATTAGTAGAGGAGCCATATGATACAGAGATAATGGATTGCATCATAACAATAGATAAAGAAGACGCATACAGCGTGAGCACTCATGCGCTATATGATGATGAGGTAAATGAGGATTATGTAATGCAACATGGTGCTGCAACGACTCTCAGCTTTGAAAATACTCAGTCTTGGGAAGACACACCATCCGGAGCCAGTCTTTTAACTAAAATGTTCGCGCCATACGCGTTATGGACACAAACTACCACCCCACCGTTTTCCGGTTACTCAACTAGTGGTCCTTTATCTGCTAATGATCTCCGCTTTGTGAGCGTTTCCGCCGGAAATCTTCCGGGGGCAGCTAGTATTCCACCACCTAATGGTGGTTTGCCTCCACCCGCACTAACTATCGATCCCGGTAGTATTATTGCTAAAGCTATAGCCACCGGGGCATTACATCAGGAGAGTGTTACATATGAAAACACCGGTGGTCAGACCATGACTTTGACGTTCAACTCTACACTACACGGCATCATACCAGGAGAAGTTTGGAGCTATACTACGTCAGCACAAACCGGAGCGGCAGTCGATGTCAATAATCCAAACATGTTCCATCTACCAGGCGCCGGGAAGGTCGTTGTAGTGTATTCAGTCACTCCTCAATCAGCTATCGGAACAGACATACTAGCAAAACACACAATACAGGTTGATAAAGGTATGTATGGAATAAATACTCAAGACACTGAGTTCACTCTAACACTTAACTAAAATGGCGCAGCAAGATCCAAATAAAAGACAAGATAACAAGAATTCGACCCCAACCTCGAATATAGCTCCCGGTGAACCGTTGTGGATCCCGCAAAATCATGATCAAGAGAGCTTTGGTCAAGGATACGATCAACATGACCCGATCAGTCTATTAAAAGGATCTAAGAAACTAGGTAATGCAATTACTAGATTTGGTAAGTTCGGTTTTAAACCATCGATGGGAGTCCATGGCGAGGATCATGGCAAAATTTTTAAGTTACCTATACTAAGAGAAGAAGGTTCAAAAGGCGAGTGGAAAGTCGTTATTAAGCAAGATGTTAAGAACAGCACCGGGTTGTTAGGTGACTTCAGATCGACAAAAGAGAATGGTCATGATGTTTGTAAGATAGATCTAGATCTGTGGAGTTTAAATAAAGATAAACCCGGGTTCACATGGGACCCGGTGGAAAAAGAAATAGAATTAACATTTGTGGATGGTGAGGAAGAGAAGGTTATTGAAGCAGTTGTACCTTACCGGACTAGTTGTAAGATTCTCCTCCCGGACGTCTTACGACAAGAAGTTACATATAGAGTGCAAGAATTTCAATCAAAATCCGCGAACGTATATGGTGGATATACCCGAAAGTCCGGCCGGATGTATGGTTATGGTTGCAATGGTTCCTGGAACTACGGTCCTTCTTGGGATGCCAGCACCCGGTATATACCGTGGATGGACAGAACGCAGAAAGTTACAGAATCCGGAATTGGTTCTCACTCAGTTTATTATAAGGTGTACACGTTACCTATGCCGCGAAGTTGGATTGAGAATATTGTAGGTAATAGAGAATATCTAGATGACTTTGATAAGAATCTCCCATATCGATTGATTAATAATACTGAGCGGTCACCGACTGCCCCGAACCGGTCGGATGATTTTACTCAACCGGATGTAGAAGCGGATGGTATAGTAGCTAGGTACGATCATACAGATAAGCTTCAGCTCGTTCTAGGAAAAACTCGCTTCACCATGTTCGCAAACCGGAGGAGCATTGGAGGATGCCAGTGTAAAACTCACCAATACGGTAAGGTGTGGGCGTCTAATGATAAGAGAATTTCTCACAGGGATCATGGATACGTCAACTCTAGTGTATATTCCATGCAAATGTATGACCCGGAGACTGCTGCTGGTGTTGCCGCGCTCCAGAGTATAGCTGACGGTTATAAGGCGTTTCCGGATAATGGAATTACCCACTCTGCGCCCAGAATCGCAAACATGTTCAGTTACGGTGTCGCGTCCGTCATGGCCAAGCCACATTGCGCCGATTACTGCTCTTGGCAACCCGGTTATTATAATCCGCTGTACTATGCTGGAGGACATGACGGCTCTGACCCTGGTGATGTGTATAAAGTAGGTACAGTACCTGTACCGCAACAAAGCTTTGATTTTAGCACTCATACGGATGACCCATATCACAATTATTTTTACAATATAGCAGAGTTTCATAAACTAGGGGCAACCGGGGATACTCGTGCAGCTTATGCCGGCCTCGGCACTCCGGCCGCACTAACCCGCTTTAACCCACCATCAACCTATCACCCAGCTGGGAATCATGTTCAAATTTTCCATTCCGAATGGTGGGATACCTTAAACTCGACCGGAGCTGCTGTCGACCTCCGGAATGATACCAAAGATAGTTTCGGAGCCTGGAGTCTCGATATACCATATGCTGATCAGAGCTGGTATGAGTCTGTCAGGTACACGGTAACAGAGAAACCTGAATTTGATTATTCAGATACATTGACGGTTGGTAGTCATAAGTGGCTAGACTCATACCCAGAAGACATAATTTTAAATGTAGGAAATAAATTTACCGGCGTTGGTGATATCGCTCATGTGATGTTTAATCACAATGGTACGCTTCCAGGTGAGTATTATAATCAGGAGCCTATACATGTTATGGGATCGGAAGATCCATCTAATATAATGCTAAATTACAATACACCGAGATTGCAAGATGGTTGGAAAACTGGTCGGGTCGGAGGTTATTGGAGAGGTGGTTGCGCGGATCGCGGAATCTATGGCGGTAGTCAGTATAAACAGGGATGGAGTGATCACAACCCGGGCGATTTCACTGATCAGTGGTTAAAGAGCAATCACGCACCGTTGAGTGCCGGTGTTTTGGATGAAAGAGATAACACTAGCTATGATCCAGCCTGGACCGGTTACAAGTGGGACGGTAAGCAGAGAGATACTAGAAATGGTGCCGGCGCCGGTGTAGTGCTCGGCAATGGATCCCCCGGGCATGGAGAAAGCGGAGCTAGTCGATACTTATACGATTGCTCTGATATAACTCACCCCCTCTCTTCGTACGAGGCGAATGATAACAATCTCAAAGGCCACTACTTATGTTGTACTGATCACCTTGACAGACATATCATATTGAATCTTACTAGAAAAAATGAAGATGATCCTATTAATTTGGGAGTGACCCGGATGCGGTTATTAATTAATAAAGCTGAAGATTATAACCTTAAGCGACACAGCACATATGACCGGAGGGTTTTAGTTGATCATGAAATATCAGTCGGTCCGACGTTCAATAGTACACAAAACTGGATATCAACACCTACTAATCAATCAGTCACTGACCGGCTATTTACTGGCGCAGGAGCCAAGACCACCAGCCCGGTACTGTTCTTAGGTCTAACCGCAACCGTAATACCAGGTGGTACACTCGATAATCCATCCCGGATCGAACCACCGGAGCCTTGCCAAATAGTTATGATACCTAATCAGCATACAGTGTCTGATACTGTAAGTAAGGGTAATAGTGAGACATGGACGAGAACATTTACTAATATAGGCGAGATAGAGGGGGTTGTTAAGTTTACAAACACATATACCTCATATCAAGGAACATATCAATTTATACCAAAGCAACCAACCGCCGTCCCACCGGTACTTGTCGATAGATGGGTAGGTGATAAGCTGATAGATTGGTCGTATACTATACAGGAACCTTTCCGCCGAGGACCAACAGGTTTTGATAATACAGTATCTTTATCAGCTAACGAGAGTGTGGTAGTCGAGTATGCGGTAGACGTAACTACTGATAACCTAGCCGGGTATGAAGTCGGGTTGAGTCATATCATAGAAAATACAGGAAAAGCACCAGAGACTGAAGCAGTCCGCTTTGATATTGATGTATAATGACAACCCCATCGAAACCGAATGATGTAACCACTCCGCTGAGTGTTGTACCAGGGGTACCCCACTGGAGACAGACGGATCATAACCAGGTAGATATTGGACAGGGGTACGACTTTCACGACCCTGTCTCCCTACAGATCGGTGGAGAGAGCGCATACAAAACCGGCACTGCTATATCAATGTTTGGTAAAGTCGGTTTTAGGTCCGATCAATCAGTCATCAACACCGATCATGGACGAATTTATGAGCTAGAGATCACTAGAAAATATGGTACTCAAGGAACATTCGATTTCTTTATAACATGGGCCATGGCCGAGAGCACCGGTGTATTAGGAAGCCACCGGACCGCAGTCGAGCATGGTTTTAATGTTTGTAAGGTTGATGTAGATCTAACGACTCTAAACCCGCAAGTTTCCGCAGAAGCAGCCGGATGGCGAATCCGGATGGAAGATGGAAGGTCTAGAATGATGCTGAGAGTAATCGCGCCATATCGTACCAAGATACGCACAGCTGACCCAGTTGTATTACAGAAACCGTATACGTATTTAATTAAAGAGCGGTCAGATGTTTGGGCCGGATTTGATGAATCTACTTTACCAGGATACGCCACTCACCCACACTATGGTGGAGGCGGTGGCTTCTCGCCCACCCCCGGTTGGCCCCGGACAAACGGGTGGAATGCAGTCACTTCTATCACCATGCTCCAAGACGCTAGGGATTACGCTTTTTATAATAAATTCACGAACGGCCTATTCCGGTCACCGTATGAGAATCTCCGACCGGAAGCAGCTCAGCATAATACATTATATAAAGTATTAACTTTACCAGTACCGACCAGTTTTATAGAACCGAATGTCGGAATTCCGGAGTGGGAATATTGGAAAACTCAGTTTAATATATACAGCCATGAAAACCTGACATATACTATAGGCACTAAAATGGACGTAATTGTATATACTAGAATTTATATATGCCGCCCGGGCGGTCAGACGTCCGGGGGAAAGTGGTCCGACGTCGCCCGCGGTCACTTCTATACATTTCACCCGGATGAAAATGATACAAAATATGATATAATAGAGTCCAACGCGACGACAACCGGAGAAGTTTTTATGGCTGGGTCAGACTCTACATGGTCAGATTTGTATCATCATGTATATAACCCAACTAACAATTCCAAGACTAGTGGATATGTTTCTAGAAAAGGCTACGCGTTTACAGCAACCAGTGCAGACTATTGGGATCGAGATTATACCGGATATATTAACGAAGCGCAGGGAGATATAATATTCTTAGAAAATGAAATAGAGCATAAGGTAATTCCTAGCGGGTATAACGCTATGTTTAATTACGTCGGAACCGCGGTTGATAGTAGTATACTAGATGGTGTTGTGAAATTTTGCCCAAATAAAACGACATTACCAATAACCATACTAGACGCCAGAAATGATACCCCGCTGAACCCGTGGCCATACATGCCATGGCCGGTGGGATCTTCCGGTCATACTGTAGATCGTATTTTTAGCCGTAGCCCCTATCTGGGCGGCAATTGGGGAAACTCCTGGACGGTGCATGACCCTCTATGTGCAGACATTCCCGGAATGGGAGAAGATGGTACATCATCGGTACTATATGATTTAACATCACTAAGCCACCCAGCATCATCATACGAAAAAAATGATATTCTTAAAGGTTATTATAAGAGTTGTATTGATCATATAGATAAACATGTTGTCCTAGATATCGTAAAAGCTAATGAATACGATCCTGTACAGCTCGACAAAACAACTCGAAGCACCTCTTATATTAATAAGTCCACAACATATGATGTACCCTTACATGCTGTGTATGACGATACTGTAGAGTTGGATCACCAAATGGACCCCGGTCCTGTTTTCGCAGCTTTTCAAGCATGGGACGAATCTCCAACAGATCCTAGCTTAACACAACAGCTATTCGTCCCATTAGGCGCTGACGTTAACAATCAAGTTCAATTTATATCATTATCCGCCGGTGCTTTAACCGGTGGATCAACTCCTAGGAACAAGCTTAAACGACCGGTACCAAAAGTTGGTCCAAAATTAAAAGTTATACCTGGACTAACTACATCAGATAATGTAGCTATTAACTCCACCACACCGCATGATATTATGTTTAAAAACACCGGTGGTGAGGAGATGATTATTACGTTTTACAATCAACATCCTAGCATTCAATCAATCGACGGTACGCCATATGATACGACCGCAACACCTCCTTCCGGTGACAAATTAGATGATTGGTCATGGGAGATAAAGCAACCCTACAGGACTAATTCATTTAATCAATCAAACACTGTAGCGTTGAGTGCAGATGAAATGGTCACAGTAACATACGAGCTAACGGCCCGCACCGGTAATCCGGATGGTTATGGTGTATTTCATGATCTAGAAGTTGATCTTGGCGCACTATATGGTGGAATAGCCTCTCACGAAGTTAAGTTTAACATTAGTGTTTTCTGATTAAATACTAATGCAATGTCTACATATAGAGCAAGACCAGTACCTGTAATAGATACTACTGCTGGCGAACGCATCGCGGAAGCCGCAGATAAAATAAACACCTTCTTCGCTGCTCTATCAACTGACTGGATTAGCTTTATAACACCATTCTCTGATGCTAGAGCTTCAGAGGTATTAAATGTACCATTTTCAGATTGCAGCTCGACTGTGGTTGACTACTTAACAGGAGATAGTGCTTTTGATATAGACGATAAGCCGAATCTAGTGATGGAAAAATGGTTGGATCTGCCTCTTGAGTTAATGATTCCGCAGATAAACCATTATTTTAACCCAAGAGTAACTGCTCAAAAAACCGGTCTTAAAGATACCACTAGAGCTCTATACTATAATCACACAACTCAGCAGTATGAATTCGCCAACAATACTGCGTTATATGATAATTATGGAGAATCCACCGGTGTAATAGGTAACGTATATCCTGATACACAGACTGTTGATTTGGTTATTAATGGTGTATACTACGATTATACAGATAGAGATTTAATACCAGGGACAGTATATCACTTAACTGACAGTCTAGATGGTTGGATGTTACCCTATCAGGAAGGCGGTATTGGTGATAGTGTATCTGTCCCAATGTCTATAGCTGTACATAGGAATGCCGCTATAATGTTAACAGATAGAGCTGTCGCTAAGCAATTACCATGCCTCCCAGCATGTCCACCACAGCGTCTCCGGTTCATGAAAGCTCCAATATATACTAAGTACATAGACATTACAGATGGAGACCCATTCACTGACCCGACGGTAACTAAGTATACTGCATATACTACTATTGGCGAACCATCCGATCCGCTAGCGGATCCATGGGATAACCCAGATATACGGAAGTATGGTTTATACGAGGAAATCCCATAACCCGGTATAAATATTTAATACGATGGCTCTATCACATTATTTTTATATAGAAGGAAACCCACCGTTCATCCACCATCAAGGTAAATGCTGGCGTAGATTAACGGATCAATCCTTAGCAGGTACAACTCTTGTCCCGGGAATCGATGATGTGATTCTCCACACCACGGCCAATGAGTGCCTAGGCATCACCGATCTACATGAAATCGCCGAACTAGAAGCAATCGTGAAGGTTTCTCCTGATGGAGAAGCTATATCTGATCCGACTAGCGAGCTCGATATGGATATATTCCAAATACATGATCTTAGTTTCCTCGCCCGCGCACAACAACCTGAGTTGACTATAACACTGGATAGTATCCTAGCCCTTGCTGGAACTCCTTACTTCTCTTTCGCTGATATTAGTATGTCTGTAAATTTTGATCAACACTCAATCAGTAATTCATATAATGTATATGCGGATAACGGTTTAGATCCAGTTACTGACCCGCCTAATTTCATACCACGTAGTGTAGCATGGCTCACGACCATCCAACCAGATGTTTTAAGTTTCCATGATGGATTACCAGCTTAGTTAGATTAAATATTTATTATGCCACAAACGTTCACCAAAATAACACAAGAATCATTCAACTGGTCCGGTCTAGCATCAAATATTGATTCCGCCGGTGGAATCGATACAATTAAAATTTTAAGCCGGTACGCGAATAAAAGTGAGACGCACCCAGCCATTGAAAATTTTGATTCAATTAATATGGGCCTTACTCCGATATATGCATCGGATAATAACGCTGGAACCCGGTACGCACAATTCCTTGATGTTACTTCACTAGGTGGTAGTAATCGCGACCCATATGATAGATACGTTTGGAGTGGAGAGGTTCAGACAGATGCTAATAATAATAGTAAATTTACTCATACAGTGATTGACGGGGTTGAAACTGACGGGTGTCTGTACGTACCTGATCCATTTTTCAAACTTCCCGCAAATTTTGAAACAGACGCCAATGGGAATTCGAATCAAGCCGGTGTAAACATTAATCTGCAATTTAATGATTTAGCGCCATATCAATGGGTTCCGCTGTTTGGGATATATTTTGGTCGGTTCGGATCCGTCGAAAACACGTTCACCGGTCAGAACTGGGATATTTCTTATGGTAATCACGCGAGCCATGGCGCACCATGGCCTTACTATGCATCTCAAGACGGTAACAATCTATACGGAGTCGACTCCGACTACGAATCGGGATATTTCAATAAGCACATGAACCACGTGCAGTATTGGATATATTGTCACGATGGTAATGGAAATGCCATGATCGCGACTACCACCGGAGAGAACCTCACTGACCAAGATCAGACGTATCCTCTATCGCCAACGAATGAACACTATGGGAGCTCTAATGGGTATATGAAATACTCCGCGCCATACTATTTAAGAAATTACGTCGCGACACAAAGCAACCCGTTACCGACACTGTGGGAAGACCATGGTGGAAACAATTCCGGGAGGAATGAGTATTCAACGCACCATGCCGCTTATGTAGATTATAGGGTCTGGGCATCAACCCAAGGTAATGCATGTATAGGCGTAGGTTACGCTGATGCATCAACTCACCTCAACTCTCAATTAGTCGCATATGGAGCGACTGCTAACGCGGATCTATCAACTCCTACAAATTTATATATAACAGTTAATAAAACCACAAACGATGCCGGTGGCCAGCGAATATGCAGTGGCTTCCTCAAAGCCGCCGGTGGTTATAGTTCCAATACGTATACGATTGGGCATTACATAACAGGCAAGATTGGAGATTTTACATTCATGAACGTCCCTGGGGTTGTCGGAACCACGCGATCCGCCTCCCCCGCCAGCACCAGTGTATCATACGGGCACCCAACAGGTCTTATATTAAGACCGCCGGTATTAGGAGACGGACAGATTAATAGCTTCGCTTATGGTAGTTTCCATTCCGATCCGCACCCCGGGAACTACATAGTACCGGCTGGTGATTCTATGTCTGACCATATGTTCCCTGGGTCAAATATAGAGTATATATATCCAACTGAAGGTGGTGCCTATGACCCAGTTCTTGGTGCTAGTAACAACATCGCGATGCTGACAGACGAATCCGGTGTTCAAATGAGTACTAAGACCGATCCAAGCTTTGATGATGTAGAATTTTTACTAGATGATATATTGACTACTAAGACTACTATTAAGAAATCCGGAGCCGGTGAAGCTCTATACATTGCACTGAACACCGCGCCGGCGGTGATGGCATTGAATGATGCAGACGCTGTCACCGATTTTGTAATGACTATTCGAGGAGTAACACAAGTAATTATCGGCAATTATCGTATTATGGCCGCGTTAACTGATAGTGCGAAAACCGAGATAACTCGGACCGATGCAACTACGGCTATAACAGCTCCGATGAAAGGTTCATCTAATTCGAACCCTTCCGGGGGAGGTCAATACACAGTACATTTCTTAGGAACAGACATGCAGGGGACAACTTACGGTGATATTAAAGCTGGTTATCTAAAGATCTGGGCTGAACTCGTTCCTTAGTAGAAAATTTACTCTGTAAAAACTAGCATATTGTATTAAATATTAATATGCCGGCGTTTAACCCAGATCTACACTCAGTCCCGCCTTACTGCCGACCGTTTAGATGTAGCGATATATACAATTATATCAATCTGGTACCTAGCCTCTCCTATGTTAATACCGGGTTCAATAACATAGACCCCGCCACCGGAACTGTCCCAGTTGCAGATAGTATTAAGGACGGTTTTGATAAGGTTAACTCGAATTTTAAAAAGGTGACTGAAGTTTTACAGCATTTCGGTAACGTTTATGGTAAGTATCGTCAAAACATAGCTTTGACATATACTATATCCTCACTCAACCCAGACACAGTTACTATACAACCACCTCAAGTCGGTGATGTTTTATATTTTTCTCCGAGCTCTACAAGATTCCCGGATGGGTGCTGGAGCTATGCACTAGCAACCAGTGGTTATGCCTCTGAAGCCTTGGGCGTTATTTCTAATATCGTATGTCCACATGGTGCTCCTAACCTCTCTGGAGCATGTTTCACGATAACACTCAATGGTTACGTCTCCTCCGGAGACTTACCGGCTAGAATACCGGGCACAACATACTTCTTATCGATGTATGTCTCCGGCGGAACCAGCACGTCTAACCCAACCTCTCCTAATTATGTTTCAAAACCGATATATACTGCTATCAGTAATAACGAGATAATAGTCGATATTAAGCGAGGAGCGTTGATTGCTAACTTTACAGAGTGGCCATAAATAATTAAATGGATTATTCATACATAACGAGAGCTCTCCTAGGCCTAGGTACACCATCTAATTTTAGGTATGACGGTGCATTCGCTGGTAGTGTTCATAGCGAATCATCTGCAAGCGCTACTATACACCATAATGTAGGCGACCCAACACATGTATTTTTACGGAGTTCTACCGTAGCATTAACAGATTTTTATTTACCTGGGAGCACCATCGGTCAAGGTACTTTAGTAGACGGTCTAACATATTATATTCGTAATACTACACCGAAAGGAGCTAGCGCTGGGGATGATTACACTATCAAGATACATGGCGTTAACGCCGGAGGGGCATTTGTTGTGGTGACACTATATGAAGAAGAAGCATGCCATGTTGTGTATAATAAAGGTGATAGCTCTTGGTATTTGATGTCACATCTAGTAGCTTGGTAATAGTATATGACTATACCGCAATATAGCGATTGTCCTGGACTAGCAGGATATAACAGTGGCTTACCGATTTACACTGAGTATACGAGTTGTGAGCCTGTTAAAATTTGTTGGACGTACGACCCGGAATATTGTGACCGACCAGCACAAGGCTTCCGCGTATTTCGCACAACTACTCCTCCAGTTACCGGTTTGGAATCGTTATGTGTATCCATAGGTAACAATAAAATCCTAGAGGATAAAAGCAAATATAATAACACTCTAAATTTTTATAGCGACGGCGCCCTATCGCCGGCGGTATTTAACAGTCACACACCGTATGGTGTAACCCCAATATACTCTAGTATTAATTTTGATAGAGCGCATACTGAATACTATACTGCCGGGGTAGGAAATCATTATGATCTCTCCCGACAAACATTCACTCTCGATATATGGGTTGGTAATAAAAAGGAGGCGTGGCTATATTATTTTCCATGTCAAACTATAGTCAGCTGCTTCGATGCTGCAAACAACCACCGGTCCTGGCGATTATATTTTGAGCCAACCTCTGTAACTAATAGTCAAGGCAGCACCAGTACTGGTTTTAGTGTCAGCGATTCCACCACCGGAAGCTTAGTTCTAGAGTTATACGAGAATGGAGATGGCTCCGGTAGTATTATTAAGCATGTTATAATGTCCACCACCTCCAACCCGGATTGGAAGCAGTCTTTCACCGGGACTTGGAATAGGTTTGGTTATGGTCATATTTGTATAAACCGGGTCGGAGAGCTACTTAAGGTGTATGTTGATGGCGGTCTTAAGGCAACTATCAACGTACCTTTTAATTTAGCATATGATAATCAGCAATTAGTTGTAGGTCGTCATTTCGGCAATTCCGGTCGACTAGATCCAGCCCGCTTCGCCCCGAACACGATCCCAGCAAATGATGGTGATGAGAGTCATTATAATGGTAGAATATATGATATTAGATTGGTAACCGGCTTAGCTATAACTCCACCACCCGGTGGCCGCCCTCCGGATGTTTGCAGTCAGCAACCATGGTATGATATGATGACCGAAGTAGCGGTGCTGCCGTTTAATAAGCTTTGTTGGGAAGATAAGACCGCCCCGGTCGGTTCACCGATCTACTATAGAGTCGCTAGCGTTAATTGTGACGTGGACATTAACTCTATTTGCCCGGCCTATATCGCCGCTAATCGTAAGGCGGCTCAGCAGATATCATCCTTCGCTGTAGACAACCCCTCCGACCTAGCTGCGTATATGAATGCCCCTCCAATCACAATGCTAGATATATTTAACACCTGGGACCGGATGGATCCATCATCTAGCAGCTACTTCCCTGGAGGAGTCGGAGCAACCGGCAACCATGCCGCCTGGTATTACTCTGCATCAGAAAAGACATTTATTCAACCGGAGAACTCAACTGAACATGTATGTATAGTTAGTCCACCTAACCAGTATATGAATTCATATACCCACGATGTTATTGTAACTAGCGACGAAACTGATGATGATGCTATAGGATCTGTAGGTATGTTTAATATTGTCGATGATCAACAATATGCTATGATCTTCACTCGAACATGCGGAGGAGACCATCCCTTTAAAGGGTGGGGGGTCCATGTATTTTGGGGCGATCTCGGCTCCGGCTTTGGAAGTGGTAAGAGCGCGATTTACAATCCAACCTCTAATTCATGGGAGACATGTGGTGGTTATCAGTTAGAGTCTCTACCTACGAATCCCGCTAGCCGGGGATTTAACTCATGTAGTCCGGCGTATAGCAATCAAACCGATGGGTGGTCCGATAGACAGACTAGGATCGAAATCGTCCGG
>TARA_R110002110_G_scaffold33278_9_pt1 | contig 24239 bp, 8 predicted proteins | sample TARA_R110002110 | Tara Oceans TARA_R110002110 (sample SAMEA4397330) | marine metagenome | biome: Polar Biome; feature: [SRF] surface water layer (ENVO:00010504); material: water (ENVO:00002006), including particulate matter (ENVO:01000060) such as... | depth 5 m
TTCTAGGATGATTTTCCACATGATTTTATATAGGCTTAATTTTTGTTTACTTAGTATTTTAATTAGCTAAGTTGTAATGCAACTCCAGTAGTGTATCCGATAACCCACAGGTATAGCCCTTGCGGAAATGGGTGAGTTATTTGGTATAAAAATTGATTCTTTCCGTCAGAGTTAATACCCGCTGGGCACCACTGTCCACCACCACCAGCACCAGCTTCGTCTCTAGAAGCTGAAGACCTTGCGGCACCAGCCTTAAACATAAGTTTTCCTGGAGCTCCCATCTCGAGTACTCCCGTACCATCTTCCCATCCTCCGGAGTCAGGATAGTTCAAGAGTCCTACCCAGGAGAATATAATATTGGTTACCAGTTCTGGATTAGATATAGGTAAATTGCTTATGTTGTATGGTTTAGGAGCAGGATGTGTGCCTCCAGCATTCGAGATGATTGCTTTAGGAGTATCAAGCCAATGTACACTTGTTCCTACGGTTTGCTCTCCTACAATAGGAATATTATTTACTTGTGTTTGCAAATTATCAATAAGGGTTTGTAGAGAATCAATTTGGTCTTGGATAACCGGAGCTCCCGCACTTCTAGCCACTTCCGAACTAAATTTTTTGATTGTAGACTTAGCCGTCATGAAAGGATTTAGAATACTAGGTATGTCAGCAGTAGCTATCGCTTGGCGTTCAGGTAACGTAAGTTCGTTCGTTCTAAAGAAAGGACGCACGTCAATTATATTTTCCTCTGGAATATGTGTACCTTCAATATAATTAAAAGGAACTAAGACGTATGCTACAGGACAACCCATGTTCCTATTTTCATTTGCGTCAAGATACTGAGCTAAGTCCTGCTTATCTACGGATGTTCCATCTCCAAATGAGATAGGAGAAACGCCTGGATTGTGATGTAGCGTTAAATCCGGGGTAGGTACTGTCGTGTATAGAGGTCGTCCATCTGTAGGATTAATCTTTGCTTGGATTAGGTCAGGCGAAACATCATTCACATTTTGAATCATTGTCTGGCTGCCTGCATCTCCTTTTCTAGGAAGAGAACTTCCGGAACGTCCGGAAAAACCATTAGGACCTTTAATAAAATAAGCACCTCTAATAACCCCTAAGGTCGCACCTGTTTCACCTCCACCATCTTGGTCTTCCGCTTTGGTTCCTCTAACGTACACCAAATCAAGTCTGTACGCTGGAGGAGCTGAATTGGCATCCTCAGGGTAGTCGGCGGCTACACCTGCAGTAAGAGCAACACTAGGGATTGTCCCATCCGCATGTTTATGTAATCTAACTAAAGCCGTACGAGCGGAGCCTCCCGCTATATCTTGAGCGTTCTCAGTCTCGATATCTATCGTATTTACCGTATTTGTAGGATTAGAATGAAGACCCAGGTCCTTGGTTTCCTCTAATCCCGTATATCTATCAGAGCCAGAATCTACTCTAGCCATGAAGTTTCCGGGGTTTACAAAAATCCGACCTGGGTTTCCAGCTTCACTAAACGGTTTTAGCTCTCCAAAAGTACTCCTACCTTGAACAACATCAAACTGTGCTTTTAACGTATCTACTTGTGTCTGTAGACGGTCATCATTTTCTAGCAAGTCTTTAAGAGGTAAGTTATCCACCTCGTAAAAGTACGGGTCGTTTGGCAGGTAATACCTGATATTTTTATTAATTTTGTTTTCGCTCATTATACTAATGCATCCAAGTCAAATATATTTAGGGACCTAACTCCCGGGTTAAAATCTACAGTTTCCACTGTGCCATCTCGTCCTTCTCCTCCTGTAGCAGTGTTACTTCTATAAATGGATACTCCTCCGATTTGTCTGCCTGCGAGATGTTTTGCATTTTGGAAAACACAAGCAGCAGTCTCATCTAAGAAGTTTCTCATGTATCCCTGCCAATCTCCATGAAGAGGAGGAATACTAAAGGAAGGTGATGCCGTAATATTAGTAAGTCCTTCAGTCGTACCTATTACATAAGGGTTATATCCTTGACCAGAAACATCAGCAGGGTTAAAGTTAGCCGGAGTATAGTAATTTAAGTCCGGGTTGTACATTGAGGGTTTACCTGTATTACCTGCAGGCATACCAAAGCCAAACACGTAATCTGCGCCTGAGGTAGTCCATCTGTCTTGAGCACTTCTATTCATCTGCGTGAAATATCTCTTTCCTTGTGCTCCATTAGATAAAGCTCCAGGCAAAGCATTTCCTTGCCCAAAGAAGGCTTGATATCCTTGAGAGTTAATTTGGTCTAACGACCACCCCTCCTTTCTGTTTCCAAAGGTGAATTGTAATCCTCCAGACAATATCAGAGCGGCATTGTTACTGTTTTGGAACGCATCAGAACTTACACCGTAGTAAGTCTTTAGGTCTCCTCTATGTCCTAACATCAATCGGAAGATTCCCCAATTATGGTAACCTCGTGTATCTGCTACAGTGGGTTGATTAGGGGTATATGTGGCGTATCCAGCTGCAGCTCCATAAGCACCGAAGTTATCCAAGGCAACAGAGTTGCCCCACTTCCCGTTTGGTCCATGATAATTCCTACCCATACACTCAGTTAACGGATTGTTTCCATTAATTAATAAGTCTTGAGCTTTGATTCTTGACGTATCAGCAATATTCCATAGGTGGATTCTAGACCCAAAATACTGACCGCCGTTTTCAAACGAAGATGCGGGCATCATTGAGCAGTCGGAGGAGTAGTTATATTGGAACTGTCCACCTTGTCCCATTCCTCCGTCTCCTGCATACGAACCTCCACCGGAACCACCGTAGTAACCCCCACTAGTATCTCCATTAACGGAGCTGTCATTTCCAGGTTCGTCATACTCTCCGTTTCCTCCGTAGTTTTCTCGCCCATAATTATAGGGGTTATATACTACACCGGAAACGCTTCTGTGGTCCATATCAAATTTAAAGTTTACCCCTATAACATCAAGGTAACTTCCATTAACAGCTCTTCCTACCATACCTCCATTGGAAATATTTTCCATTTTTCTATCCGTGCCTGTAGAAGCTAAAAGCCTTCCTTGTCTACGAGCTTTTCCTAAAGCTGATGTTGCCGTAGAGTACGGAATAGTTGTCTCGTCAGAGAAACCGTTAGGATACGCTTGCACGTATGCACCACTTGTAGAGCTCCACCAAAGGGCTGACGTTTGGTACGTAGCTCCTGGGTAATTTCCTGAGTACTTCAAATTAATAGAGGAAGGTGCCACGGCAGCACCTGGATTAGAAACTGCGCTAACAAAACCAAAAGGAAAACCTCCTAAGTGTTCTAAGACTACTCCAGAGTTTTTGTTTGCGACAAAACACGACCTACTAGAATGTATTTCTACTTGGGTATGGTTTCGGGAATCTAACAACCCATACTTTACTACTTCTGGAATTGCGCCATTATTAGGAGTAGTGAACTTAACAACTGAGTTATTATCTGCTAACGCTCCGACTCCGAACCTACTAATTTTAGTAGGACCCGTTAATTCAAGTGTGGAGTTGTTGTCTGCACATACAGGAGAAGAACACCAAACTCTATTTTTTGAATACGTAGCTCCCGGAGTACCACTCGAATCCAAATATAAAGTTGTATTAGAGTTGTGGGTACCACGTAAGGCTAAGGTAGAGTTATTTGTAACGTAAGCTATTCTTCCTTTTCCAGGAGCATTCTCTTCTGCTGCAGCGCCAAAGTTTATTAGCTCCACATTTGAATTTCCATCAACCAAAACACCAGGAACATCAGTAGCACTCCCAGCGCCAGCAGAAATTAAATCCCTGTATCGAGAGAATTCCGACCCGTGCCAGGAAGCGAGACCTCCAGAAACAGAACCGTTTACATTAGTACGACCAGTAAAGTAATCAATAGACTGTCCTCCCCAGTTTCCAATATAATCAGGGATTCCGGATGTAGTATGTGATGTGTACCAAGGCTTAATACTTGAATTTTTAGAGGCTCTTAGGTTTTGCCCATTAAAGCTTACAGCATACGCGGGTTTTGAATAAAGCCAACTCGCTCCCATTCCCAATCCTGCGTTAGGAATGTATGGATTTCCCGGGGATGCAGCTTGGGAGCCATATAACTCATCTCCTCTATACCCGTAAACTAAATCAGAGCTTTCTAAATTAATACCAATTCCTTCGTTATCATCAGAAGTAAATTGGGGGGAACGTAATACACTGTTTAATAACTTAATACCCTCTCGGTTGTTAAACACATCAAGACGACCAAGATAATTAATTTCAGAACCTACGCACTCAATACCATACAAGTAGTTTTGAAAGGATTGCAGGATAGAGGTTTTATAGTCTCCACCTCCGGCATTAGGAATCATAGTGCCCCCTTGGACAGTTCCTCCTTCTAAGTGAGAATTATGCAACTGCACTCCAATATCATTTTTAGAAAAGGATACTTGGTATCTGTTGAATTCTGTTGAGACCCCAGGAACTGGTAAGGGGTTCTGGGAGAAAGAAATCGTAGAGTTATTTGATTGTAGCCCTACTCCGAACACGTTTCTAGCTCTAGTGCCGTTAACGTCTTTGGGATATACACGATAAGCTATCATGTTACCTAAAACTCCTACTTCAGAATTTCTGAACCTGAATCCTGTGTTTCTTGTTCTACAGACAGCGGTATTTTGTAAAATAATATCAGAAGAATTAACATCAAAGCCGTGCTTAGTATTATGGCTTAACAAAAAGGACGCTTCAGTATCCGTTCCACTTGCTCCATCCACACAAATATTGGTAAATTTAATATCTCCATTACAATTTTTAACGGTTACACCTCGGAAATAGTTTCCATAAAGGGCTACGGATAATCTATTTTTTCCATAGGTGGCACCAGCTTCATTGTCATCATCTAATTGAACACGACGAATTTCTAAGTTTTCCCCATATCCAGACTCAGTTCTAGGAGCAAAATCGGTTCGGGTTACAGTGGTTCCACTAACGATAGTGTTGTCTATTCCTCTAACATAAGGATTTAAGCCTACTTCATTAGTTGCTAGGTTTGTTCCCTTAGAGAAATATAACTTATCAGTTTCGTTATTTGTGTCCGGGGATTTCTGTGCGAAAATAGTAGTAAAGTAATTTTTAGTTACTGGGTCTTGTTGCTGTAGCGAAGTTTGATTATAAAAAACTTCTCCTAATCTTACAGAAGAAACAGCCTTCATCCCGCCTTGTAGCGAGCTTGCGTCGTTTGGAGTGTGAATAGATACAAGTGCGCTAAATGATAGCGCAGTTCCTGAAGGGTTGGTTATTTGGTCTCCTAATCTTGCTGTTGTATTGTTAGATAAGGGGATAGCAGAAACCGTTTTGGTAACCGCAGAAGCGCCAAAAGCATAGTTTTGGTTTTTAATTTCTAGCTTTCCTTGTCCTACCGTAGTTACATCATTAATAACTAGTTGTCCTAAATCTCCATAATCACAGATTTCAATAAGAAGAGGAAAGGATAATCTATTAGGAATTCTAGAAATAATATCATCTATATTATCATAAATACCGTTTACTTCATCTGCGGTAGATGATAACGTCATCGTCGTAGGCTTATACTCTTCACCTGGATACCCTGCATATTGATGCAGTAGGTTTGTCCTGGATATAAGTTTAGCTAAAGGTACGTTATCTTGTTCCCAATTGTAAAAGGTACTTGCGTCGAATAAAAAGCTTTCGTCAAACGTTCTATTAAGAACGTTATTTCCTCCAGCAGAGCTAAAATCAGTTATGTTAGGGTCATCCATTAGAATTCAATTGTCCATCTAAAATCAAGAATAAAGTCCGACGTTTTAGTAATATTGTTGAACTTTCGGTATGCACATAAATAGGATTTTCCTATCGTAGTTTGGTGTGGGTTACGGCTAAAAAGCCCAATCTCATTAAGTACTTTACTGTTAGCAGCGTTTTCATCTAAAATAATACGCCACCTAACCTTGGTATCAGAAACTTTATCAACGTACGCATTAGAAAGCATACCAAATGCGTGGTTTCTATATTCTATTCCTGAGGCAATCATACTTTGTACTACAGTATTAAGAGAACCTCCATAATCACTGTTCACTAGCGGAGTGCCCAACCACCCATTACTTGAAACTTGTAAGTTGGCTTTGCCTCCGGTACCCATTTGAAATAGGCTAATTTGGAAGTTTTCCAGGTCGGAAGTAGAGGAAGCACCAAACGCTAAAGCTAAGGAAGCTCCCATTCCACTACACACCACGTTGGCGTCTTCAAAGTGTAACACTTCAGAGCCGTCGGAAAAAACTTTCCAAACCTCAAGGTGTCCTTTATAATCACAATAGTCGTTAAAATTCATATTAGAAATACAGTGTCCATATTATAGTTAGTTTATCCGAGTTATCACCAAGTTTTAATCCTCCTGGAAAAAATACTTTTTTGGCGAACAAATCAAATTCAGGCTCCCATAACGTTAACTGATTAATGTTATATAGGCTACTTTCATACCATGAGCCATCGTACATTCTGTCGAGGTGCATAAAGTTAGGAGTATCCCAATCAGTACTGAATGCACTTGCGTCATTACTAAGGTATCCATTGTTTTTGTATTCGAAGTTATAGTTTACAAGGATGTCTCCTTTAGTAACGTTGGTGAGTTTTAGATTATCCAGTCTTATTTCGTTGTTTCCCGCTAAAGATTGGTCTAGTCCTTCAGCAAAAGTCCACATTATAGTATTTTTTCCTACACCAGATGCCGCAATAGAAAACGTTTTACTTGCACTTTGCCATACTCCTTTCTTTCCTCCAAGCTTAATCTCTCCAAAGTGAGGAGATTTAATATAAGCAGTAGGAGTTCCCAGGGTAGCAGGGTCATCTATAATTTTATAATCAAACGCTAAAGTTAGGGAATCCCCTACTCCAGATGCCCAACCTAAAGGGTCCAAAGGAGGATACCCAAACGAAGTATGAAACAATCTAGAAATACTCCTAGAGTTATTTACTTCCGTAGGTAACTCCCTTGCACGTAAACACATGGAATTAATGCTTTCAGAACCTGGAGACATAGGAGCACTTCTAGAGGCTCCATCCATAGGAAACTGAGTAGGAAGGTCTCCAAACGTCATAGTACTACTAAACGGGTACTGAGTACCAGAGGTTAAGTAAGGGGGAATAGCAAGACCTCGGTCACTTCCTCTCTTCTTGGCTGTATCTATTAGATTCATAGTATGTAATCCTACAGCTTCAATACCTCCGTACATCTTATCCAGCAATTCCCATTCATCCCGTGAGAGAGTAATTGAATATTTTACGCGAGGCTTTGCCATTTCATCTCCAGGACCACAACATCTTTGTAATGAGAGATTATCAATAGCGGCAACACTGGAGGTAGCGTTTGCTGGTGTACCATCCTTATACGTGTAATTATTCCAATGTAAGTGACCATTTGTTGCCGCTGCTCCGATGGCGTCGCCATACCACCCTACGGCACTAACTGAGGAAAACTCATTAGGGTGGTGATTTTCCAACCACTCCATCTGATTACCCGTAGCTAGTTCTAGAAAAGTTTGGTCTGCATGAGAAGAGCTTTTTTCCGAAATGAAAAAGTGTTGGTCTGCACCACTTCCTCCTAGAAACTGTACGTCCTGCTTAGCTAAGTAGTGGTAACCACTAGGAGCAGTCCACTGATTAAAATTATACGAATACCCTTTCCAGTCTGCGGGAGCGCCGTCATCATCTCCAGATAAAATAAGGGACCATCGAGAATCTCCTGCGCGAGACGCGTACTCCCAATCTTGCCCTTTAGCAGTGTTTGGTGTTGTACCTGAAGAAATAGAGGAAAAGAAAACATCTTGGTCTCTTCCAATAACTCCCACACCGTTCCAATGATTAGGGTCATTAGGTCCATTGTTAACTCCACTAATCAAATAACCGCCTTCAAAGTTTCCATTACTTCCCATAACATCTGCGGACGATACAGATAGAAGGTTATCTGTTAAGTAGAAAACTCCATACTGGTTAGTATCATGCGCAGTTGAGGAGAAATATACATCATAGGATGGTTCCGTAACGAAACCACAACTAGAATCAAACATCGTGCTTTTTCCGTACGGCATCCTTTGTTGTTCAAGAATATACCCATTAGGAGTGATAACAGAGAACCTGTTTAGGTTTCCATACAAGCGGGTGGGTGTGTCTGTAGGGTTTCCTCCAGCTCCTGAGAAATATAAAACTCCTTCCGCAGGAGGATAACATCCATTATTTAAAGCCTCTTCAAAGGTTTTATCTTTTGTGAATGTAGTTCCAGAAGTATAGAACTCTACGTGGTTTAAGAAATGACCTAGCTTCCCAGGAGTTCCTGGTTTCTCAGGTTGTATTCCTGTATCCTCAGGGCTAGGAAATTCGGGATAAACGGAGCTTACTTCTGTTTGAGTATAATTACTATAAAAACGTAAGTTCCTTAGGTAGTATTGTCCTGTGGCATTTGGTCCTTGTCTAAACATGACCGTCAAAATTCTCGGGTCTGGCTTAGAAGATTTCCATAAAGGTAAAGTTATACCACTTGTCGTCCAATCAATAGCAGGGTAATAACTTTTGCTGCTTTCATTGGGGACCCGGAAAGGCTTTGTTTTATTTTTATACTTACTTAAACTAAACGGATAGCTCTCGTTATCAGGCGTCCAAGTTTGAGTATCCATATCCCATATTTGACGCTGCTCTGTTTTACTATTATATAATTGAATACACTTAAACAATGCGTCCGTGACTCCCATTTGGTCCACCGAGATTGAAATTTTTTCATTTGTTAGTCCTAATTGAGATACGTACTGAGAATACGCAACAGTAGGAGCTTGGTACGGAACACTAGGAGAACCAGAAATAGCTAAAAACTGATATCCTGATAAATCTCTAACATATACATTAGGTACCGGTGCCCCTTCAATAGAACTTACAAAATGGGAATGCCACCCACCAACAAGATTGTCGGGAACTCTTGAAGCTCCTATATTTTCGGATGTGGTTATTTGGGTTTTACTGGATAGGACGGGTCCCCCATAAGCTCCTAAACTTGCATCTACCAAAGATACTGAGTTAACTTTAATTGAGCATCCTTTATTATGTATTAAAAATAAACTATATGTACTATTTGAAGTAGCACTTGAAGAAGCGCTAAAACCTCCACTATCGACGGGAGTATCTCCCATTAAAACATCCATACCATAAATAGGTACGCATATTTGGTTATTTCCAGAAGACGTAAAATCAATCGACGGAATCCCTACTACTTCAATACCACTTAAATACCCATAGGGAGATACCGTAAATAAATCAGCCTCGCTGTTTCCTATTTTTGTCCATGTTCCATCCCAATCATAAGTAAACGCCCTGCACTGTTTCCCTGATGGAGGGTCAGTAGGTCCATAGTTAAAGTGTGCGAGTTCGTCCCAAGTAGTAGGGTAGTTTCCTAACATACTAAAATCTCTAATGTATAGTTGTTGGTACCCTATCTTAGCCGAATCATAAATAGGGAAAGAAAAGCCTCCCGTTACATCTTCTGCCATGTAGAAAAACTCAATTTGAACGCTAAGAGAACCATCCTCATTTGCGTTATACAAAGTACCGTCACCCCCTTTTGGGGTATCCACTATAGCTGTAGTGGTTTGAAGTTCTAAATCCTTAGGTGTCCAACCAGGTTGATTCCTTGGAGGAAGACCAACTTCGTTTAAAAGAAAAGAGTGATTTATGTAATTAGTATCGTCTATTCCGTTTGCTAAGGAAACCCATTCTTTAGTAGAAAAATTATAAGTATATTTTACATTTCCTCCCCATACGTAAACAGAGCAGTACATATTCCTAAGGTCTGTAACGTTACCTCCTTCTGCGCTTTCATAATATCCAGAAGATACCTGTCTTCTTGCGCTGTCTACGGAAATCGTATACCTGGAATTTTGTCCCGTAGGAACATATAGATTTCTTTGTTCTCCAGTTATGTTTCCAGGAGGACTAAAATGAACAGCCCTCTCATATTTATTATGGTAATTAGGGTTGTTTATTTGTAACCCTCGATAAGAGTTAACTTTTCTCGGAGAGGATGTGGAGTTTAAAAACTTAGTATATCCGCAATAAAGAATACCTATATTATTTGTGGATGCTTGTGTTGCTTCAGGGTTTTGAAGCCCACATAACTTCATAACATCTCCCTGTGTACTTTGGTGATTTGAATAATCACTATGCATAAAAGATAGCCCTAATGAAGCATCTCCACTAGGAGACATTTTTTCTGCGTCAATAATTAAATTATATTTTTTCTTAGGGTCTACGTTAGAGAAGGTTTGACCTATGTAAGTAATCCCTTCAAGACTTGCTCCATTAACTGCTTGTGAGTTAATCACCTTATCAACTGCGCTAAAAATAATACCTTCTCCCATCGTATTAGAAGGAAGAACAAGCGTAGATTTGTTTTGCGCAGAATTATTAGTTCCTTGCTGCGCGTAGCTCCAATCTCGAAGCATTCCAAACTTTACATTCTTTACCGTGTACTTCGCCATAGAACCATCTCTACCTCCACGGGCTGTGATTTTGAGTCTAAAGGAGTCTTCTATAAACGACGCAGGTAAATTTATAATATGTGAGATAGAGACAAACTCTCCGGAAACAGCATTGCCCTGTAACTCACTAATTACTAAAGGAGAGTTAGTTCCCCATACGTTACCTACGATAGAAGAAGCAGTAATATCCTGAAAAGAATAATGGCTTTCAGCAGTCTCATTTTCTAAGGAAACTACTATTCCATCAGAATCCGAAGATGCAGTATATACATCCATGGACATACTAAAATGAGCAGTATGCATTCCGTTGGAGTTAATAAAAGGGTTGTCGTTTAAATTAACAAACCAGTTTCTTGCGTCTGGAGGGATAGAAAATCGTTGAGATATAGATGCCGACCCACTTGGGTTAACGGAGGAGTCACACGAAGCTTGGAAAGTTACTCCCTTATCTCCTGTTATGTCTTCATATAAGGTCAAGGACCCAATAGAACTTATTTCGTCTATTACATTTTGAGAATTAGAAATTGGGTTATCTTCTTCCCAACTACCAAAATCTACAAGACTAAGCGCGGAAGCTAAGTAATCAGGAGCATTTTTTAAATATGTGTAATCAGAAAATTCACTGTTTAGTAAAAAATTATTCGTATTTAAAAAGGTAGGATTGCCTAGTGCATACTTAGTGGTTGATTCCCTCGTAACTTCCTCGATAGCAACAAACCCTTTCTCATACAAACTACGTCTAGGTACTACAACACGAAGGAAAAACTTAGAGTGTAGAAGCTGCGCTCCTTTAGGAAGGCGAGCCAGTATAGGGTCGTACACTATTTTAGAATCATTACCTTGACTAAGTGTTATTTCCTTTGTGTTTTCTGCTTGCGTAAAAGTTCTAGTTTCAAAATTATAATATTCTTGTTTTTCTGGGGTAGTAGAGAAAGGTATGTTTTTTGGGAAAGTTTTCTTAACTAAGGAAACTTCCACAGGGACCGTCGCCTCTCCTTTAAAAGACAAAGCAAAAGGACTTCCTATATTTTCAACTATAGGAGCTTCTAAAATAGCATAGTCCTGACCGAACTTTTTATTAATGTATACCGCAGGAACTTCTTCGCCATTAGAGTTAATATAATAATCTTTTATTTCAGGGCTTCCTTCTATTTGAACAGGTTCACCAAAAGAAAGAGTATTTGAAAGAGTACCTAAGTACTCTAGTTGTCCATTAGCTACTGTATTTCCTTTATTTCCTGTCTCATCTAAAACATGATTAGGTACCGGAGGTGCTAACGAAAAAATAGTAGAGCTTACGCCACTCATGTATAAGTATTGCGAGCTTGTGTCCGTATGTATATATTCCGCTCCATACCTCGATTCGTGTGCATCAAAGTTCTGCTTAGCTGAGCCTAGGGTCATAGCTTTAATTTGGTAATCTCCTATTACATCTACTCCCGGGGGCTTGGACACATCCATACGACGAACAATTACATTATCTACGTACATCTCACTCATCGCACTTGTTGAGCCTCCGTCATATATCCAAAACTCAAGAGCCAAAGCCTCAACGTTAGCAGTTGAAGGAGTTCTAAAATCATATACACCGCTAACCGTAAACCAATTTCTAGTTGCCCATCCTGAATTAGCAGCTGTTCCAATAACTAAAGAGCTTGTATGGGTTCCTGCTGTCTCCTTTTGTGTTACGTCAACCCTCGTATCTAATATTGAGCCATCTCCTTGGCGTACGTCACATTGTACGTAATAAAAATATCCTGAAGGGCAACTAATGCTACTTAGTATTAATTCTCCCCCCATCCACTCAGCACTTCCTACTCCTCCCGCTGGAGGTCCCCCACTTACTTGCAGAAATCCCTTTCCCTGCTCTCCTGTTGAGCTCCACTCCAAGGAAACAGGGTCCGTACCGTTTCGGTCAGCCCAATACACATCACTAATTGTATTTCCGTTTGAATCCCTAGGTGGATACTTCCAAGAAAGAGATGTATTTTCCGTAGAAGAAAGAAAAGAACTAGTATTGAAGAACGCAGTATTAATATTAGTCTTAGCTGCTTCATTAGTGCCTAGGTAATACACTGACTGGTCTGCGGTTTTGTACGTCTCAGCCGCTCCAGAAGGTGTAGGTACGTGAGTAAGCATATTGACGATGGTCTTTTTAGCTCCATCAACAATCATATTATCATCACGATAAACTACTTCAGACCCTCCGCCTGCATGATGTTGAATTACTTCTACTACTCCCTTCATATTAAATATTGTATGGTGTCCAACCGCTAACTTCCCAATTTATAGTAGACTCGAAAGGTCCACCCCAAGGAAATAGGTATTCTGCTCGAGAGCCTCCTTGTGTTCCCATTCCTAAAGATACTCCTTTAGCTTCATCTCTAGTTGCCGTTGTTAACCTTAGGGTATTAAAGTACTCTAAAAAGTTTTGTGCTTCAGTTGTTGTAAAATCTTTCACAGCCTTGTTATATACTGTATCAACAATTGAAAGGTCCCTCATACGAATATAAGGTCTTAGGTTATCAGTAGGGAAGGGTCTTTCCTCCATTATAGGAATAAATTCCAACGCATACGCAGTCTCAGAAGTATGTATATTACTATACGATGGACCTCTACTAATAGACATTAACCTTTTAGTTTCTGGGTCAATAGGTCCTCTATGATTGTGCGTGTGAAATTCAAATTCTACCTCTTTAGTTTGTTGAATAGAACCAGAAATGGCATCTATAAAAGGACTTAAGGTAATTATTTTTATGTTCTGATTATTACGTAAATCAGTAGGACTGGAAAGTTGCCATCTACTTCCTACTCCTTTCCAATCGTAAACGAACATATTCATATCGTTAGTTTTCTCAACAGGCTTAGGACAAGTAAGTAATCGAATTCCAAAAGTATTAGTCATGCCTTGAAAATCTCGATAATCAATAGTTATTTTTCCTTTATATGTTCTATTGGGGTAGAAGGTATTAGCGTTATCCTGAGTAATCGATACACTTGATACTGTTTCTAGGTTCTTAGTATTAGTGTTTGAACTTGCTTTAGGCATTAAAGCTAAGGTGTACCTATCGGTTGCCTGAAAAGTAGTATAATTTGTATCCCCGTCAATATAAGCAGATACAGGAATGTTTAGGTTTTCATATATTGAATAAAATCCCTCAGTCGTAGAAGGAGCCACACGAGTAAACGTTGGACTAGTTACCCAGTTATATGTTGTTGCTGGGGACCACCATGCTCCTTGGGTTTCATTATATAAAGCATAGGCTAATCCCGCAGAAACATGAAGAGAAGACGCAGTCCAACCAACAATATAGTTTTCCCCTGGAAGCAACCTTAAAGGACTATTTAAGGAAGTTCTATCTTTCCCTTCAAATGTAGTTTGTATAGCAGCCTGCATATTGGTTCGTGCGCGCTGCGGAAACTTACCTGAATACATTTGAATAACTTTAATAGAAGTCTCTTCTATTGAGCTATAAGACGTAGTATTAACACTACTTAATTCTACCCATCCGTGATTAGTAGGACTTATACTTCCTAGTGCGCGTGAGGGTACCTTATGGGCATCTACTAATTTCCAATTAGCAACTGCAGATAAAGAGGAAACACCTAAAGACCTCGCGGACACAGGAGGTCGCTGAAAATCTCCGTTAGGAAGAAGGTTAAAGTTTTTTACTAAAGGAAATCTTGCCTTAATGGTGTTTCCTTTATCTGTTATATTTTCTTTTCCTCCAAAGACAGTAAGACTCTTGTCTAACTCAGTCGAGGCTAAGAAGGGATTACATCCATCTGTAAAATCCTTATAATTAAATACCGCTATGTTAGTAGTATTCGCTCGGGTAACTAACTCTATACCGGATAGGATAGATTGATTAGCCCATACATCGCAGTCGTACCCATAGTCCATCCTATCAATTAGGTTTCTATAGGACCCAAAGCCCTCCTTAAAATTTAAACCTCGTAGTACTGGAGCAATTAGTCTTCCGTTAGGGTCTTGAAAAGATTCCCCTACAATACCATTACTTCCAGCAATGTTTTTAAACTGCAGGGAGCTTAGAGTGGTGTTTTCATTATCTCTATACGCTCTAAGACCCGAGAACTCATAAGATTGCTCTGGGTCTTCCGTGGCGGAGGCGGTAATACTACGCTCATTAAATGTAGAGTTATAAAGTAAAGGACCAAAAGCAAAGGATAAAACATCATGTCCTCCTCCAGATATACGAGAATCAAACACCCAAGGGTTTTTATAGTCTAACCACATATGATGAAAGTCTAGCCCAAACTCTGCGAAAATCATATTTTCTTCCTTAAAGTTTAAGTAGCTATAATCCACTTGTCCTTTTCTTAAAGCATAGTCTAAGAATATTTGAGAGGGAGATTTAGTAAATTGTTTTCGTTTTTCATTACTACTACTACAATCTAAAAGTTCTCCTATTCCTCTAAAAGGAAACATGCTAGACACTTCAACTCCAAGGAAATTACCCGCAGGAGCAGCCGCCTCAATAGCGTTTCTAAGAACAAAAGGAGAATTGGAGGTATCGTATATCCCACTTAACGATTTTGATGTAGGGCTAATAAAATTTTGTCCTGAAAAGTTAAATCCTTTTGGAAGGTATTGAGCGTTTCCACCTCCAACACCTCCTAAGATATCCTGATTTCCAGACATCACAAACGCGTTTGATATAGGCGCAGCTTTTCCTTCTCTGTTATAATCAGACCCACTAAGAAGATATCTATAATTTCTTCTCCTCATTGAATTCCTTTCTAGTCCTTCAGCTACCTCCCAGAATACAGGCTCCACCCTAAGGTTGGCTATACCCAACTCACTTGTTTCTGACCTTACGACGGTATGTGACGCGTTAGCTTTATATGCAAACGCCCCAAACCACACCGTAGGACCTACTTGAGCGGAAACATTTAATGAAGAGGTAGAAGAAACTCCTATAGACCCTCCATCGGAGGGATACTCAAAATCTGAAGAGTGGTATGTCCACCCTGTTCCGGACGCTAATGTAGCGTCATTATTATCAACTAAAATCTTTTCGAGAATGGAAGTAGACTGGTCGAACTCTGCCTGCTCTATATTAAATGAAATTTGCTTATCCCTCTTATCCCCGAGCGCAGCTCTGTACCAAAACGAGACTCTATACCTCTGTCCGGGGGTAAACAAATTAGGGTTAATAAAAACAAGGCTTCCCGCACTACTAGCACTTAAGGTACCTCCTAAAGTACCCTCAGCACTGACGTACAAAGCAGAAGTTCCGGAAGCTCCGGCACCATCTCCTCCAGACGCATAAACTTTAATTTTTGGATTGTCGTCATCGGACCATTCGCTTTGAAAAGACCCATAGCTTCTTACTGCTTCATATATTGCATACCCTCTTCGTTGCCCTTCATTTAAAGTAGGAAAATCTTCCGCAGTGGGAATATCTGAATTAATATCTAACAGGTCATAAATAATAGGATTCCCATCACTATCCACTTCGTCCCAACGACAAGTCCCTCCTCGTAAGGCAGGTTCATCTAAAAGGTTTCTTCCACTTGTTCCCGGGAGATATCTGTTCTCTATAGTTGTTGTAGGAGGTAGAGGATTGTTTACAATCTTTGCAAGACCTCCCATTCCGTGTGTACCTACCCAGGAGGACACAGTGTGGTTTTGCATAGAAACAGAATTAACTTCTTGGAGCTGTCCTTTAATCACTACACACATACCTGCGTCTATGTTCTGTTTCTCTGGTTTATACATATCTCCACTAAGAGGAACACCTTCATATATTCGGGAAATAGTGTGGAGAGGGGTATAGTTGTATAGTACTTCGGAGACTGCTCTTACATCCCTAGCGGTAAGTCCTTCAACCCCAGAGAATGCGTTGTCCGGAAGAAGCACGAAAAGGTTAGAGGATTTGGAGTTCCAATAATCCAAAACCGATAGCTCCTGAGTAAGTCCTTCCGTAAGTACGGAAGAAAAGTTAGGAGGCGTACCATTTTCAGGGGTAAAGAATTTTAGGAAGTTATTATTTCCGAAGTAAAAAGAATCACTTTCTTCCGTTCCTAAAGTAGTAGAACTTATAATATAGTTTTCTAGTTTAGTTACCCATCCTGGAGCAACCTGAAATCCAAAGCTAAAGTTATCTTGGCAATCACCCTCTAATGCTTTACGTAACCAAAAAAGAACCTCTGATGTAATTTGAGTTGTTTTATAAAAACTATCATATTCAAACGGAGGAACGGCTAATGTATATCCTTCTCTAGACTCAAACCCTACTCCATTGGAAATTTGGGCGAGAGATTTGTTATTAAACCTTAAAAACTCCACGTTCTTATTAATGAACTCTAGTATTGCGTCTACGCAAAACCTAATATTTTTATCGTGGTCATACGGGTCTATGTTAATAGTTAACCCTGAAACATTACCTACCTGCGTGTGTAGGTACCGAGCTAAAGTATTATGGTCTTTGCAGGTAGGAGATTCAGTTTTTAGCGTATAATAAATTAGGTTAGGAAGATAAGACTCCCAACACTCTTTAATGTCTGAAGACGCGGTAAACGAAGAAACTTCTTTAGGAAATACGGTTGATATTGCATCTACTAAGGATTGTCGAGTTCCTTTCGCTTTATATGAGTATACTGCCTGTCTGAGTTGCCCTCGCCACATAGACACATCATCGCCTAAAAACTTCCAGCCTATAACCCCCGCAAGGTGGTCAAGAAACTCTACAGGGCATCTGTCTATGTCGAACAGGTCTTGCATGTTCTCCATAATCATATCCAAATCATAGAAAGCCCAAGACGCAGCTTTCATAAACTTTGTATAAGGTCCTGAGGAATCAAACTTTGAATAGATAAGACCTGAACCTTCCAACGCTTCTAAAGAATTCCGCAAGAAGGGAGAGTCCTCATCTTCTTTTTCTAACCAAACAGAAAGTAAGGTTTTAATCCTATCAAGGTCTTGAACTCCGGAAGCATAACGTAAAGAAGAAACCGAAGAAGTAGACTGCTGAAAAGCAGTAGGCAAATACCGATTAAAAGAAGCAACGTCATCTCTGTTCCGCCACAAATACTCAAACAAGCATTCCGCTCCTGTCTTCTCAGTGAATTCCGCCTGAGGAGAATACATAGCACTTGTAATATAATCAACTAGGACTGCCGATAATTGTGTGGTGGCTCCGCTATGGGAATTAGTATTGAGCATATACATCAACCCTAACCCCTCAACTAGAGAAGTATGTACGCTAGAAGTAGTTCCAAAATTATTAGTAGGGTCCGCATACGCGCCAGACACAAATGTTGTAGAAGGAGTATCAAGAACTATATCAGGTAAAATTACGGAGGACAAATAGTTTTTAAAATCCTCTTCGCTTCCAAAGCTTCCAAAATCTTTATTAAATCTTGAAAGAACCGTACGCTCGAAATCACTAGCACCTACTCTAGTTAATTTATTTTCAGGAATAAAGAAAGGCTTGATACTGCTTGCGGGATAACTTGATACCGTAAAAAACTCAGTAAATTCGTTAACCGCTAACAAATACTTTCCTAGTATTTGATAAGAAGTATCTTCTATCTTTGTTTGATTTTCTTCTTGTTGATTATATACATCCGGGAGAAGCTTGGTTATCTTCTCCACATAGTTATATTTAAATACGTCTTCATTTCCGCGATATGGCATTATACAAATTCAAAGTTAAGCTCGTAGTTATTCAATTGAATAATCTCATTAAAGTTTACATAAATGTCCTGGTCGTAATTAGTAACTTTAAAGAATCTAATATCCGGGTTCTGCATGACAAAGTTTGCTAGTTCTGGGAATCTTAGTGGTTTTCCAAAATCCATATTATCGTATGAAAGGTATGATGAAATCCTCTCACTTATATTAGTTTTTATATTTTCTTGTACTGGAGCCTTATTCCTATCTACGAAAACGGTTATAACTAAATCAACAGTTCTAACCAACCCATCTACGATTGTTAGTTCATCTGTAATCATCTTAAAGTCGTTCATATAAGATAACAAGTCCCCTTTAAATCCGAGAGACGCTCGTTGTAATTGAGTATCTGTCGCTTTCGCTAAAGTGTAAATATCAATCATGTTTCCACCTGCTCCAGTTTGTCGTGCTACAGCTAAAGCTTTTCCCGTTTGTCCAGTAAGTCCTGCATAGGAATTAGCGATTGCAGTGTAGTCTTCTCCTGTTACAGCTCTGTGTTGGGATTTGAAAAAGTAAGGAGCATACTTCTTTGCGTGGTCAACCGTTTCCGCGTTGGAACCTCCTGCCGCTACAGTAGTATTTGTTATAGTGCACTCTAGAGATGTACTTCCGTTCTTAGTACCTTGTACTTGACTACGAATCGCTCCCTCTATTATATCTCCTCTATTTCCACCTCCTGTCCTATAGTAAACTACGTAACTCTGGCTGTTTGCGGGGTTCTTTCCTCGTATATTATTCCCGAACAATAGGCTACAAGAGTAATCATCGTTGTAAATCTTTTCAAACACAGCATCGTGGCTTCCAGATGCAAGACTCAAGCTTTCGATTTCATTATATATTTCGTCTCCTGACGAAACAAAAAGGCTGCCTTCAATTATTGAAGGATTAGGTACTCTAATTCTCTTTTGTGTTTGTGCGCTAGAGAAGGTTCCCGCTAAGGATTGATATTGACCCTCCAGTAAAGACAAACCACCAAAATAGGTACCCTCCCAATAAGAATTATAATCAAGTTCAAGTGCTCCTGCCTGAGCAACAGAAGCTTCATCTATACGTCCAGTAGCTTTATTAACTTTATATAAAGTATAAGAAATTTGGGTTCCGTCTCTCTGGGATGTAGTAGTTACCGTTCTTTGGGTTCGGGGAATTTGTACCTTGTCTCCTGTTGTAAAGGTAACGGAGCTTTCAGGAGTAAGGGTTGCGGTTGCTTTACTCGCAATAGGACCTTTCATTTTTACTCCAATAAGGTCTAATAGTTTCCTTAAGTTTTCAGGAGTCTTTACTGTACTTATGTAAGACTCATTAGCTAAGAAATCCGCTTTAAGAGAAAGTACAGACCCTAAGTAAGCAAACAATTCCATAAAGACCATTCCCAGGTCCGACTGAATAAAGTTATTATAGTCTTCTGGGTATACGGCTTTTACGTAGGAGATAAAGGCGTCTTTGAATTCATCAAAATCCGCTACGGAATAGTCTACAAGCTCACTCTTAGCATCATCACTAATTTGACCTAGTGACATAAAATCCGACAGCACAGTGCCTTCAAAGGCAGACGCGTTATATCTTACGTTACCCGCAACACTAGGAGGAATATAATTTTTATTACTTACCATTATCTTATCACTAAATCAACAACTTCTTCCTCGAAAGGCGTAAGAGAAAAACTAACCAACAAAGAAACGAACAGAGTATTTGTACCTGTGGTATTTCCTCCTTCTCCTGAGGTAATGGATACATCTTTTATAATAACCCTAGGCTCATAAGCCTGTACAGCAGAGATAACGTCTTTCTGTAACTCATCGATAAGGTTTCCTGTAATAGGCTCAAATAAAGCAGCTCGCAAATTCGTCCCAAACGCAGGGTACATTAAACGTTCTCCTTTAGAAGTTAAAAGGAGCTGCTTTAAATTTTGAGAAACAACCTCTTTATCCATACTTTTCGAAAAGAACCCGCCATCTCCAGGAGACATAGGCAACGGAAACTTAAGTCCTGTAATCCTATCTCTTCTTGAGGTAGTGACGTAATCTAGGTTATTGGCAAATAGGGTATTACTCATATTATGTTACATTAATGTTTTGGAAGTATCCCCTTTGGGCAACAAAATTATCAAGTACTTCCTTAGTATTTAGGGGTCTACTATAAAGCTTAAAACTTCCAACATATCCGTCTAGTCCACTGCGAGGAATATTTCTAACTACTCCTGTATACGCTTCTCCTCCTAGACCCGGAACATGTTGACCTACTATTCCTCCACTAGAAACATCTGCTACTTTAGTAAAATACTTATCATTTGTATTGCTTCCTAAAAAGCCAAAGGGAGTGGTACGAAATCCTACATCTGTCTCCACGTCGTAAGACCTTGTAGCTATATCTGTAAAGCCTCCTCCGATAATCCAAGGGGTTTGCATTGGAAGACTTGGAGCTAAAAGGCTTCCTTCGTGAAGACTTTCAGTAAAGTTGTTTTCTCGAGAGATGCTTGTTCTAACTCCCAAACTATTTTCATACCCATCTCCCAAATTAACAAAGCTAGGAACATTTAAAGGTTGAGCTGCATTTAAGTAAAAAGACTCGGAGATTGAAGAGGTAACTAGTATTTCTCCGTCCAAATAAACCTGAACAGCATCATTCAAATAATCAAACGATATAGATACATTAGTAAACGCATCGTCTACACTGCTTATAGAGACACCGGATACTGGGCTCGGTAAAGTTGGCGTAGAGTTATTACGTTTGTTATATTCATTCTCGGCAGTAAAAATATTTGAGGGAATCTTAACTCCTAATTCTCTCATTTCAGTAGTAGGACTATAAGGGTTACTAGGTATTCCCGCTATAGCGACACTATGAGCGAACTCCCCACTTATTTTGTTCTGCGAAACAGTAGGTAAAATTACAAATTCCAAATCGGAGTTACTAGTATCGGAAGCTACTGAGTTTGTAGCAGTGTTACCCTTATCTCTCCAACCTATAAATAATCCATGTACTTTAGATGGGTCTCTGTCTCTCGTTACGTTACCCCCAGCATCAACTAGGTTCGGGTTGGCAGTTACTGCTTCTCTGTTATTTCCTCCTCCTCCAGGTCCTGAGTTTTCACATCCAAAAATAACTCTGTACCTGTGCCATCTTCTTAACCCAGACCAAAGCTGAGGGATATAAGACCAAAAGGAAACATTAAATCCACTTTCTGAATAGGTTAGATTATCTAATTTTTGAGTTTGCGAATCTAACTCTCCATTTTTAATATTATTTTTTAATCTAACATAGCTTCCTTTAGGAGCAGAAGCATACCAAGGTTCTGGGAAAAACTGACCACCAGGATTATAAGAGGTACCTCTTAAGTAAGGAATAGAAAGCCCGGAAGGAAATACATCTTGAGCAGTTCTACCTACTAGCTTTCCATCTAAACTAGTGTACGAACTTGCTTTATTATCTAAGTTATAATCAAGAGAGGAGGGAGCTACTACATCAGCCTGTAAAAAGTTATAACATGTAATAAGGGAATTTGTTACAATTCCATCATCCAAAGCCTTAATGAAAGGTTTTTGGCTTTTGATATCCCCATAGTCCGTAGCAGAGGCTTCTATATGTGGAAAATCGGTAGGAGCTTCTGGAGATACATTAAAGTCTCGTACGTACAGGCTATTACCCTGCGGAGCTGTGACGAACCTAGGTTCTACAGGAAGAATAATACCTGACACATCTGCGGATTGAATTAACGCTTCCTTCTGGAATTGTAAATCAGGAACTAGTCCGCTACCTTTTAAGTATCCAAAATCATTCAAAGGAATTCTTTCTAATATTTTAGAAACAAAAATTCCTTGTGCTTCTCCTCCTGTATTAAAGTAAACAGTATTGTCTGGGTTTATCGTCCACCCAGAAGGAAAATTACTATCAAAGGGTTTTACTCCTGAAGAATCTAATATGTATCCCGCTCCTAAAGGAAAGGTATTGGTAGTAAGAGTATAAGTACCAAACAGTCCCGCCATTTGGAGTTGTTTTTTTCTTTTTAAAATTTTGGTGTCGTAGTCTCTAGAGATTGCGGCAACACTACGGTAGTAATTTTGTACAAGAGCTGAGGACTTGGCATACCCAGAAGCTACCAGTTCGGTTATTTGCCCGGAAACTTCATTCGTGTGTATAGCTTTATCTGATTCGAATGCTTGTAAAATATCGTCGTTCTTAAAAAAGTAATCTACCATGTCATTTGTTTCCTGGAACTCATGACTAAAAACTGTATTAGAATAAGACTTAAGTCTTCCATCCCCTAATAGTATACCCTTTCCTCCTTTATTAGGATTATATTTAAGTTTCCAATTACTGGCAAGAATCTCTTGGGCTACTACGTTTGGCACACCTCCTGACCTAGAGTCATAGTACAACCCGTCATTAGATAGAATAAATTTACCATCAGTAGAAATAGGAGGACCAAAGACAATATCAAATGGGCTCTTCTCACCATCCCCATCTCCTACATCTCCTCTCATTTTATCTTGGGCTGCGAACTGAGCTTCGTATGCGGCTATTCCTGCAGTGTTCTGCTTGTAAGGAGTAACGATATTATTTTGTACGTACTCCCTGTGCCTTTCTATTTGAGCCAAATCTCCCGCAGCTAAGGTATCAGTGTATGCGGTTAAGTCTGGATTAGTCCAATCAATTAAAGGTTCCGGAAGAGACCCATTGGCTCTTCCTTGTAATGTTTTTGTAATATTTTTTTGGTCAGCTAGTAGTTTAATCAGCAACGCCATAAGTGCGGCTCTTAAGGCTGTTAAAATAGCAATCTTAATTAGTGCTATAATAATCATTGCCAAGGAACCGAAGGGATTAGATAAAGAAAAGGCTCCTAAACTCGGAATCATTGGGATGCTACCGAGACAAGGAATTTCTACAGTATCCATCTGAAAAGGGTTACCTATACCTGCCGTTATGTTGGAGAGAGACTGGATAGCATCCCCCAAAGGGTCTCCTATATCAAACGCTAAATTTTGTTCTTCCAACTGAAATATCTGGTCATCTAAACTCAGAAGCTCTGCAGAAAAACCATCAAGCATTGAAGATATAGCATTGTTCAGTGCCGTTAGCGCCGCAGCTGACAACATAGAAAGAAGACACTCGCTAATTTCAGAGCCTACGTCCAAACTAGCTGTTTCGCTAGTACCTTCAAAGATATCGCTAAAAGATGTCATAGTTTATTTAGGTGCTAGGAGCCAATACAATAACAGGGAATCCGTTATATGTTAATCCTGGGACGGTAGCGAGGGGAAGTCCCAGCGCTTGGGCAGCTGCAATAGGAGCATGAGGAGGTCCTGTTACAGCAGTAACTCCCGATATAGTGGCAGCTCCCGATATAGTGGTAGCTCCAGTTACAGTAAGAGCTCCAGTTACTGTAGTTGCGCCATTTAGTGTTGTCGTTCCGTTTGCAATACTATTCCCCGTAGAGGTCGAAAGACCTGCAAATGTAGCAGGTCCTGTTATGGCAACGGCTCCTGCTAAATTAATAAGTGGAGACGTTATCGTATAGGGTCCCACAGGTGCAGTGTTATTTACGGGTCCAAGAAGGCAGGTATTATCAACCATTCCAAGAGCAGCCATATTCGTAATCCCTAAAGGGGAGAATTTTTGATAGTTTATTGCGGTTTCAGTAAGTGCCTTGCTAGTTAAAGGGTCTATAGTCATTCCCCACCCCATGTGGAGCGAAGGTATTGGAGCAGGAAAGCCTATTTGAGGCATGGGACCGGGAGTAAAAAACGATGTATCCGCTTGAATCCCCACTCCGTTTGGGAGCATAGGGTCAAACGTTGAAAACAAATCAAAGCCTGTCATGGCATTTCCTTTAATATATCCTCTATTAGCAACAAGCTCTATATCACCATCCAAGGTATCATTACTAATACTTACTTTTCCACGTGAGTTCTTAACTTTCTTAATGCCTATATCAACCCTTCCACCTTCAGTAGTAAATGACGCAGCATTCTTAGCATGAACCTCAATAGAATCTTTCATCTCATCTATTTGTATCCTGTTGTGGTTTCTATCCTCTAGAAGAATTCT
>TARA_R110002110_G_scaffold87068_1_pt1 | contig 24216 bp, 38 predicted proteins | sample TARA_R110002110 | Tara Oceans TARA_R110002110 (sample SAMEA4397330) | marine metagenome | biome: Polar Biome; feature: [SRF] surface water layer (ENVO:00010504); material: water (ENVO:00002006), including particulate matter (ENVO:01000060) such as... | depth 5 m
CTTAATAAAGCAATGAGTGACTATAGTGATGAAATTAAAAAATTGACAGCCAATGATTAAGATAGCTCATGAAGCTCCTATAGACCTTTTTGACGAGGTACAGAGGTACACAGATTATGACTATTGTTTAGTTCATCTTTTAGAGCAAAACTCTAGATACAGAGATATATTCGAAAGAACTATCAAAAAAGGTAGAGAAGTGATTCTAGATAATTCCATTTTTGAATTAGAAGAAGCATTTGATGCTGATAAGTTCGATCAATGGGTCAACAGACTTAAACCTTCTTGGTATATAGTTCCAGACGCTCTTGAAGACGTCGACAAAACTCTTGATCAAATGGACGATTGGAATAGTAAAGGCTACGGTTTTGCCGGAAGTGGCAAGATTGGTGTAGTTCAAGGTAAGACCTATGATCAAATAGTAGAGTGTTATACTTATCTAGATGGTGCATCAGAATGCGATATGATTGCTATTTCATTTGATTACTCGTATTATGCAACTTCTTGCCCTCATCCTAATAAGTACGTAAGTTGGATGTTAGGAAGAGTTAAGTTAATAGGAGATCTAATGAGAGATAACGTTATTAATAGGAATAAAAAGCACCATTTACTTGGTTGTGGACTACCTCAAGAATTTAGTTTTTATAAACATGATGACTACAATTTTATTTATAGTTTGGATACTAGTAATCCAGTGGTCCATGGAATAAAAGGTATTCCCTACAAACCAGAAGGACTTTGGAGTAAAGAATCTCAAAAATTACATGAATTAATCGATTTTCCGTTGGATCATCTAGATATTAATCTTATATTAAATAATATTAAACAATTTCGTAAATTAACTAATGGGTAAAAGAGCTAAATATAAAGTAGGAGACAGATTAGAGTTCCAATTTGCTGGTTCTCCTCATAAAGGTAAGATAGTTGAAATTGATAAATCTGGTAAGGATATCAAGTATACATGTAAAGATGGAAACGGATTCTTTTATCCTCTTACCCAAGAAGACGTAATTAAGAAACTATGAGGATAGGTATAACAGGTGCCCAGTCAACTGGTAAGTCTACTTTACTTAAATTCCTCAAGAAAGATATTGACCTAAAAGGTTTTGAATTTATTGAAGAACTTACTAGACAAATAGCGGCTAAGGGAATAAACATAAATGAAGAAGGTAGTAATTTCTCTCAAATATTTACAGTAACTATTCATGCTGAAAATGTTGTAAAGAAACACTTTATTTCAGATAGATGTGCTTTAGACGGTTTAGTATACACTAAATGGTTGTACGATAATAAGAAGGTAGATAAGTGGATGTTAGATTATGCTATTGGTGTAGCAAAGGAAATACTACCTCGTTATGATTATATTTATTACTTGTCACCAGAATTTCCTATTGAAGATGACGGTGTAAGAAGTGCTAATGAATCTTTTAGAGATGAGATATTAGCTTTATTTGAGTACTACATTAAAGAATTAGAGTTAGATGTTATTACGCTTACAGGTTCAGTAGCAGAAAGAGCTAAACAATTTAAGAGACCTTTAAGAGGTAAAATTGCAATGGCTACAAAATTTAGTGAAGTATTTTCTATTGCTGATTTACATTCGTTAGACACTTTAACAGATAAGTACTTAACCTCTGCGTATAAGTATTGGGTTGAAAACAAATATGCAGACGATATTAACTGCAAAATATTTATATCAGAGAAAGACGGTAATATAGGATGGGCTTTCATAAGAGAAGAAGAAGGTGGATGTCATCTTAGTAGATTTACCGTTGAATCCAAAGGAGATGGATTAGGTACTGATATGTTTAACGAACTTCAAAAACGATATAGAAAAGTTACTTTATGGTCGAATCCGGAAGCCAAGGATTTTTATACGAGACACGGAGTAAAATTTGGTGGCATGAGAAACAAAGTAGAAGGTAAGACGTATACTTACGGTACTTTTACAAAATAAATTTAATATGTACGATTATAAATCAAAAGTTACAAGAGTAATAGATGGTGATACCATTGAAGCACTAGTAGATCTAGGATTTGATACATGGAAGCAAGTCACAATTAGATTTGACGGTATCGATGCTTGGGAAACTAGAACAAGAGACCACGAAGAAAAAGTTAAAGGCTTAGCTGCTAAAGCTAGGTTAATTGAATTACTAGATTCTGCAGATAATGTATTTTTACTACAATCTCACGGTGTTGGTAAATTTGGTAGATGTTTAGGAGAACTATTTGTTGAAGGACAAAGTATTAATAAAACACTAATTGAAGAAGGTCACGCAAAAGCATATGATGGAGGAAAACGTTAAAAATTACGAAGAGGTTAAGGATATAGCTTCTCGGCACTTAGGTAAAGTAGGAGGAGACGGTTATAGCGATCAGTACAATCCTGAGTTATTAGTAAAAATACCTAGGGTATTAAATCGAGAAGGGTATGGGTTAACTGGTAAAGAGTTTAAAGGAGTTGATGTGTGGAATGCTTATGAAGTATCTGCCATTACCACTAAAGGACAACCAGTTGCTGGAATGCTAAAAATAGTATGTCCTTCCGACTCTGAATTTCACGTTGAATCTAAATCAATTAAGTTGTATTTGAATTCATTCAATATGACTAAAATAGGTGATAATGCACCTGACTGTATATCTGGTATAGAAGCTCGAGTAAAAAGAGATCTTGACGAATTACTTGAGACTGGTACAACTGTGAGTTTCTATGCATCAGATTTCGAAACTGAACCATTATCTTTTTCAGATGATTTTCTAGAGATAGGAGATATAGTAGATTTAGATCAAATTGACTTTACTGCATTTAAATCTGATTCTTCACAGTTAGCTGAAGTTTTATCAGAAAATGGAGAAGATGAGATTAAATTAAGATCTAATTTACTTCGTTCTAACTGTAGAGTAACTAATCAACCTGACTGGGGTGATGTATTTATCTTTATGAAAGGTGAAAGATTACCAGCAGCTGATTCTTTAGCTAAATATATAGTTAGCCATAGAACTGTAAGTCACTTTCATGAAGAGATATGTGAAATGATATTTTCTCACCTGACTGAAAGGTTTGAACCTAAACAATTAATGGTTGCATGTTTATATACACGCAGAGGAGGATTAGATATTAATCCTATTAGAGCAACTCATTCATCTTTAATTCCAGAATTCTTTACTAATCCAGAGTATGTTATTCGTAAAACTCTTAGACAGTAATGACTGAAGTACAAATAGAGGAAGAAAATATATTAATAGCTACTAGGAAAGCTCCTGGAGATAATTGGATACTTGAAATCGATAAAACAACTGTTATAGAAGGTTTAGTAATGGCACTTACAATGTATATGCGTAAGACTAAGTTTAAAGGTCATTATAGATTAGAACCAATTGACGGTAAATTATTTGCTATAGAATCTCACCAAGTTGAAATACCAGAAGAAGAACCAATGGTATTTGATTTATACGGAGAAGGCTTGTAATAAAGTTGGTAGTCTGAGATAATATTCTTATCTTTATATTATAAAAATAAAGGTTATGTGTAAAGTTACATGGTGTAATTCACCAGTTGAAGAAGGAGCTCATCATAGTACTAGGTACTGTGCTGTTCATCGTCAATATACAGACTATGGTAAAAATGCTCCAAGAAGACCTTGGTTATTTTACAAGACAGAAAGAGTGGTAGCAGGTAATCTTAAATGTGAGTCCTGTGGATACGATCCTACGGAATTTTATTCAAGAGATATAAAGCAATTAAGTGGTTTATTCGATGTAGATCACCTAAATTCTAATATAAAGCACACTGTAGAAGGTGAACATCCATCTAACTACCAGCTTGTATGTAAACACTGTCATGTCCTTAAATCATATGACGAAGGAGATTTTATTAGAAAAGATTTTAGAAACTAAATTAGGTTATATATGCAATTAGAAAAAAAGTATTACACAGTTCAAGACTCAGAAACGTTAAAATTGCTTTACCAGCATATTAAGGATTCTGGTACATTAGCAGTAGATACTGAAACCTCTGGACTTAATCCTCGTAAAGATAAAGTAATTGGTTGGTCAGTTTCTGGAGAAGAAGGAATAGGTTTTTACCTACCTACTTTAGTGTTTGACTTTGATAAAGATATATTAGAGTTACAAAAGATTGATGGTAAGTCTACTGAGACTATTTCTCGTAACTTATTTCAAATGATGGTAGACCAGGATAAGGATTTAGTTTTTCATAATGCATCCTTTGACGTGCAGTTTATCAACAATTTCTACGGTGTTGACTTATCTAGACAGATATGGGTTGATACTGGACTTCTAGTACATACGGTGTACGAAGAAGGTGCATTTGGTTTTGGTAATCCTTTTGGACTAAAATCTATTGCTATTATGAACCAAGAGGCATTAGGACTTGATGTTGAAAAATCAGCTAATGAAGAACAAATAGAACTAAAAGAAAGTATAAAGAAAAATGGTGGTTCAGTTACTAAAGAAAGTTTTCAAATATATAAAGCAGACCTTGATATTCTTAGCAAATATGCTGCTGCTGATACTGATCTTACCCTTAGGATTTGTAATCTATATTTGGGTAAGCTTAGAGATGAAGGCTTGGAAGATTTTTTCTTCAAAGATGAAGTAATGCCTATCTATCGTGAAGTTACTCTTCCGATGGAAATGTTAGGTGTAGATCTTGATATGGATCTACTTAATAAGATTGATGTAGAAATTACTGAAGATCTTAAAAAGAATAAGGAGATAGTAATGAAGTCTATTCTTGATACTTCTGAAGCAAAGGAATGGATTGTTGCAAATGCAATGTCTAAGTTCCCAATATCTAATAAAGGTAATTGGGCTATGAGATTGGTACAAAGGTATTCATTAGCTTTACCTAAATCAGAGAAAACAGGTAAGTATTCTTTAACTCAGAAAAATATTACAGAGTTAGTCACGAACGGTGATAAAGAAGAAAACATTAAACAGTTCCTATTAACCGGAGACAAAACCCTTCTTGACGAAGTAGAATCTGCTCGTATTTCCATGTCAATGTGGAAAGAGTTGAACGAAGGTGAATATCTTAATATTCAATCTAAAAAGCATTTGGGTGAAATTGTCTTTGGTTATATGGGAATAAAACCATTAATATCTGGTCATCAGACTAAATCTGGTAGAGCTCAATTTGATATGGATATGGTAGAACACTTAGCTAAAGAAGGTTACGAATGGGCTGTAAATTTACGTATTTATAATAAACTACTTAAGATTAAATCTACTTATGTTGATAGGTTTTTAGATAGAAATGAAAACGGTAGATACTATTTTTACTTTAAACAGAACGGTACTGTTTCAGGTAGATATGGATCTGATGCTCAACAGTTACCTAAACCTTTAGAAGAAGGTCAAGAGGCTCCTATACTTATGAAGTACGTTAATATTGTAAGAGCTTTCTTAATTGCAGGTAAAGGTAGAAAGGTTATTGATGCTGATTACGAATCATTAGAACCTCACTGCTTTGCTTCAGTATCTGGAGATAAAGGTTTACAAGAGATTTTTGAAAAGAATTGGGATTTCTATTCTACTGTTGCTATTAAAACTGAGAAGTTAGAAGGAGTATCTGCTGATAAAGCAGCTGATAACTACTTGAAGAAAGTTGATCCATTAAAACGTAATACTGCTAAGGCTTATTCATTAGGTATAGCATACGGAATGGAAGCTTATGCGTTAGGTAGAACTTTAGATGTTAGTCAAAAAGAAGCTCAAGTACTTGTAGACGGGTACTTAGATGGATTTCCTCAACTTAAAGAATGGAGAGAAAGATCTAGAGAAGAAGTCAAAGCAAATGGAAAAATTAGTAACTATGTAGGACGTGTACGTCATTTACCAAGAGTTCAAAAAACGTTTGCTAAGTTTGGTGATAGAATGATGGATTGGAGGTTTAGAAAAGAATTAGAACCTCAATACGGTAAGGATCAAGTAATGAAAGCTTATAGAGATTACCGAAACGGACTTAACAACTGTCTTAATTTCCAATTGCAGTCATTAGCAGCTGCAGTAGTAAACAGAGCTGCATTAGCTATTAACCGTAAAGCAGAAGAAATGGGTATAGATGCTAAAGTACAAGCACAGGTGCATGATCAACTAATCATTAACATAAGAGAGGATCAAGCAGAAGAATTTGCACCTATAGTACAACACTTAATGGAAGTAACTACTCAACTACCAGGTGTAACTCTAAAAGCTCCTCCAGAGATTGCAGTTAACTGGAAAGAAGGGCACTAAAGGGTAGGTAGTTAAATTTATTTTCACTATATTTATATAAACAAAGAAGATTGACCCTAGAGCATTCAACTTTATAGTTAACCCGAGTAGCTTAGGCACTCACAAATTTAAATGATATGAATACATTTTTCACCGAACGTAATCCGTTCGACATTTTAGTAAGGAATTTTTTCCAAGAAGCAGGAGCATATAGACCTCTTGCAGAATCCAAATTACCCCACCCTTTAGATATTTACGAAAGAGACAATGGTCTAGGGCTAGACATAGCTTGTACCGGAATCGACAAGAAAGATATCGAAATTCTTATAGAGGGTAATATAATCAGAGTAAATTACGATAAACCACAAGCTGAATTAGACGATGAGTATATCCATAAGGGTATTGCAAAACGTTCATTCAACTTAGGGTGGAAGATTGATAGTAGATTTAATCTATCTAAAGCAACAGCCGAGTTTAAAAACGGACTGTTACAAATAGTTATACCTTTTGCTAAAGGATTAGAACCAAAAACTTTAATAATTAGCTAAATTAACCCGCTCTAGGGTTGTCTCTTTAATAAATTTTTACTATATTAAATAATATGAATAGGTACGAGGTTATAGAAGCTAATGGCAAGTTATATGAAATCTATAGAACTCTCCCCGAAGAACGAGTAAAACGAGTAAAAGACGGTGTCGATATTATTAAACAATTATGGCATTGTGATAGAGCATTTAAAAATAATGGTAAATACTATTTCGTAAGAGATATAACAGACGTAGAACATGAAACAATTACAACCGACTAACGATCGAATTTTATTAAAACCTGTAGAAGAGGGAGAACAGATGTACGGTAACATCGTTGTTCCTGATATGGGAAAAGAAAAACCTCAACTGGGTGAAGTTATAGACATAGGCCCAGGTAGAATAACAGAACACGGTTCTTTAATGACAGTCAGAACATGTAAAATAGGAGACATAGTTATGGTACCTAAAATTGGTACATTAAGAGTTGACTTTGAGGGTCAAGAGTATTTTCTCGCTCAAGATAGAGAAGTATTAGCAGTTATAAAAGAAACAAAAGATGAGTAAAAAAATTACATTTTCAAATGAAGCTAGACAAGCACTAGCTAAAGGAGTAGACAAGTTAGCTAATGCAGTAACTGCTACTTTAGGTCCATCAGGCCGAAACGTTATTATTCAACAAGATATGGGTAATCCATCTTCTACCAAAGACGGTGTTACGGTAGCTAGATCTATTGAATTAGAAGACGTTGAAGAAAACATAGGTGCACAACTTATTAAGCAAGCATCTATTAAAACTGCCGATCAAGCAGGAGATGGTACTACCACTTCTACTTTATTAGCTCAAGCTATACTTAACGAAGGTTTGAATCGAATTGATAAAGGTTCAAACTCGGTAGACATAAAAAAAGGTATAGATTTAGCAGTACAAGATATTATAGGTTTCCTCAAATCGGAAAGTAAAGAAATCACGGACGAAGAACAGTTAAAACAGATTGCTACTATTTCAGCTAATAACGATACCGAAGTAGGTGAGTTAATTTCCACTGCCATGGATAAGGTAGGGCAAGATGGTATTGTTACAATCGAAGAGTCTAAAACAGGAGAAACATATTTAGAAACAGTTGAAGGAATGCAATTCAGCAGAGGTTATAAGTCTCCATACTTCGTTACAGACAACAATACAATGACAGCTGTTCTTCAAAGTCCGTATGTATTGATAACCGATAAGAGGTTACAAACAGTAAAAGAGTTGCTACCTATTTTAGAGCAAATATCTCAACAATCAAAATCAGTTTTAATTATTGCAGACGATATTGATGGAGAAGCATTATCTACACTAGTGGTGAATAAAATGAGAGGTATCCTTTCTGTTGCAGTTGTAAAGGCTCCTGAGTTCGGAGAAAGAAAGAAAGCAATGTTAGAGGATATTGCAACATTAACAGGTGGTTCAGTTGTATCTACTGAAAAAGGAATGCGACTTGATAAGTTCAATATGGACTGGTTAGGGTCTGCAACTAAAATAACTGTTGGTAAAGATACTACAACCATCATCGATGCAAATGGTGAAGAAGAAGCTATTAAGCAGAGAGTTGATGAGATTAAAGCACAGATAGATGATACTACTTCACCTTACGATAAAGAGAAACTACAGGAGAGGTTGTCTAAATTCATGGGAGGTATAGCTATCGTTCATGTTGGAGGTAGTACTGAACTTGAGATGAAAGAGAAAAAAGATCGAGTAGAAGATGCATTACATGCTACAAAAGCAGGAATTGAAGAAGGTATTTTACCAGGAGGAGGTAAAGCATTATTAGCAGCAGCTGATTGGCTAATTTACAACCTTCCAGGAGATATAGCAAATGGCGATGATACATTTTCACCATCTGTTGATGTATTGAAAGGATTTGATATTGTAATATCTGCATGTGAAAGACCTTTTTATAAGATATTAGAAAATGCTGGTCTAGATGCTACTCAAATAGGCGACATAGAACAACGTACTAAAGAAGAACAAGACTTTTGGTTTGGTTATAATCCCAGAGAAGAAGACTACTTTAATATGTTTAAAGAAGGTATTATAGACCCGATGAAGGTGACCAGATTAGCTTTAGAAAATGCAGCATCAATTGCAGGTACTATGCTAACTACAGAAGCTATGGTTTCTAAAATACCTAGTACAAGTGAAGAAAATACAGCAAACGGAATCGATCCTAATATGCTGTTAGGTTAACAATTAAATTAAATTAAAATGAAAAATGAATTATTCGAGCAAATTGCTCAACAGTTTACAGTGTTACAAGACAACCATAGTGGAGCTACTAAAGCATCACAAGCTAAGGCTAGAAAAGCTGCAGGTGAGATTAAAAAACTAATCACTCCTTACAAGAAAGCTAATATGGATGCGGTAAAAGCATAGGGGGCGTTTTTCTCTCTTTGTCACGCGCAAATTTCAAGAAATAAATGGACTATACAAATAACCTTACATTCGTTTTAGCCAACACAAGTAATGGGTATGTCCTAACAACGTATAAGATCGGTACCATTATGATACAAAGTAATGCTACCGATTTTTTACAGTTTGTACAATATTCACACAATGAGGATAAAGATGGAGGAGGTAGGTTTACCTTAGATACCAACGGGGTTACCCGTCCGTTAAAAGGTGATATATCCCAGGTAAGAGATATTCTTAAAAATGAACATATAACGTGTTTGGTACGTGATCCAAATGATAGAACATATACAGGTATTGTACAGGAGTTGTTAGGTTACGAGTCAGTGAACTACACAGGATTGGATAGTTTATCATCAAGTAACCCACTACTTACCTTTTTTATTGACAATTACTTCTTTGCTTTTAAAGACAGGTTAGGTGGTGTAGATAAAAAGGATTGGGATGTACAAAAGTCTTTTGATAACATACCTATGTCGTATCACATAGGACAGATGGTAGTTAAAGATTTAGTAACTCAATGGCTTGGAATTAGTCCATTTAGAGATGCACTCTTTTCGTTCTTTAAACAAGCAATACCCGTATATTGGAAACATCTAGCAAATACATCACATATCAAACCATGGCATTACCCTCTACATAAGTTTATTGAAGGTGGACATATAAACAACTATTCAATTAAACACCTACAGGAACTATCATTTGAATACGACAATAAATCGTATAGACATTCCAATGAATTATTTTTACACCCAATGCGGGATGTGTTTAACGGTATAATGGGTGTGCACGAACAAAGTAACTTTAAAGACATATATACCGAATTTATAAGTAGAGAATATAAGTACTACAACCACCTAATACTAGGTGAAATTGATAAACAACCAACAAATGAATCTGAGTGAATATATTAAAATAGTGCCTGACTTTCCAAAAAAAGGGATACTGTATAGAGACATACAACCTTTATTGGATGACCATAGTGCATTTTCTGCGGCCGTAAGCAAGCTATATAGCCTCACCCTCATCAAACCTGACTATTATGTTGGCATTGAATCGAGAGGGTTTATATTTGCTGCTGCATTAGCCAACCTATACGGAAAAGGATTTAAAATGATCCGGAAACCGGGTAAGTTACCAGGTAAGGTAAACAGTCAATCCTATGAGTTAGAGTACGGTACGGATACTTTAGAGATGCAGGATGGTAAAGGTTCAGTTGTCATTGTAGATGATATATTTGCTACAGGAGGGACTATGGGAGCAGCAGTGTCACTAAGTGAGACGTCTGGTTACGAAGTGCTTGACACAGTAGCAGTTATTGATATAGGTATTAATACTAAACACAACACCAAATGTCTAATATCTTACTAATCTCAGCTACAAAGCTTGAGCATCATGATACCGAAATCAATGGTGTACCAATCCACATTGTAGGTATAGGTAAAGTGGAAGCAGCATTAAACACCTACAAACTTATAAAACAACACAAACCAGACCATGTAGTTAATTTTGGTTCATGTGGTAGTTTAGGTGATGTATCAATAGGAGAGGTATTAGAGATAGGTACTGTATATGATGATTTTTACGGTTGTGTAGTACCTGAACATAGTCCAATAACTATATCCAACACAGTATATAGGTTATTTACTACAGATACGTTTTACGATAAAGGAGCAGTGTATAGTAACAAGTATACCGAATGTATAAATAAGTGTGATGTAGTAGATATGGAAGGATATTCTATAGCAAAAGTTTGTGAGTCTGAGAATATTTCCTTATCTTTATACAAATGGGTTAGTGATGATGGGAGTAAGAGTTCCTGGAAGGCTAATGCATCAATAGGTTATAATAATTTTAAAAAGGTTTTCTATGAGCGATTCAGTAAAGAAGTGGCATGAAATGCAGGAGGATAAAAAGATATACGAATCTCCGGATGGAGGTAAAACGGTGTTTGAAAGACCTCTAAGGGTACCAAATGAGTTAACAGACGATGAAAAAAAAGAAGCTTACAAGGTGTTAGCTTATTATGAATCTAATGTAATTTTATATGCTGCAAGAATACTCAAAAACACTTTATAAACCGACACACGAAGTAAAGTGGTTAGAGAAGTATCTTTCTACCACTTACTATAAGAAAAAGTATGATCGTTATATGTGGTGGAGATCTTATACACTTAGGAACCCACCTTTAACCTCTCGACATCCTTTGCGTGATAGAATCTCTAATGGTGACTTTGATTTAGGACCTTATGTATTTGAGATAGAATTAGTAGAGCATAGACTTAATGAAACTCATTCAAGGTTAGGTCATGATGAAGTTCAGTATAGAGAAGCTATACAGTTAGACAAAGCTAGACGTAAACGCCTTCAAGAAGATAGAGATAAAGATGAGTTTAATAAACTAGCTGAACTAAGAAGGTGTTTTCTAGCAGAATTTAAAATGACCAAAGTACAATACGATAGAGAAGTAATAAGTTTTAGAGGTAAAGACCTACTTAATTTTTACTTTAAAATGGAAGATAAGTTTGGTAAAAGAACAGTAAGGTTGAAACTAAAGTCTGCATGAAAGTATTTGCGATAGGTTTTAATAGGTGTGGTACTCAATCACTGTTTAAGTTCTTTGCTAATAACGGCTTTAAGGCGTTACACTGCAGAGGGAGTAGTAAAATAGTAGATAACCACATTAATAGTAAACCTCTCTTACAAGGATATGAAGATTATACTTTCTTTTCAGATATAGACTTTCTAAGTAGACACTTTGAACTATTTGCTGTACAATATCCGGAAGCAAAATTTATATACAACTACAGAGAGGTAGAAGGTTGGATTAGGAGTAGAAAAAAATTATGGACTGCCAACAATTGGGTCATTGACGAACCATATTGGAGAGCTGAATGGAAGTACCACCACACTATGTTAAAAGAATATTTTTGTGGAGGAAGAGAAAAAAGATTACTTGAGTTTGATATAGAAAAAGCTCAAGGAGAAAGCATAGCTAAATTTCTACCAGAATTGGCTATTACAAAGATGCATTTCCCAAAGGTAGATTGGTTATAATGCTGATATTTATTAATGTTAACACTTAAATTTAAATTATGACAATTGCAATTATTATTTTAGTTATCGTTATTGCTGTAGGTGGTTACTTTTTGTACAAACAAGGAGACCAAGACGGTGATGGTGATATTGATGCACAAGACATCAAAATTTCAGCTAAAGAAACTTTAGACGACGTAAAAGATAAAGTAACAGACACAGTAGAAAAGGTAAGGAAAAAATCAAGAAGAAGACCAAAGAAATCTTCAACTAAACCTACACCTAAAACAACAGACAGTGTGACTAGAACATCAACAGGTGGAGGTACTAAAACTCGCACTAACCAAGGTTCTTCTCACTACTCAGGTACACGTAATTAATATGAATCAACAACCACAAGTAGATTTAAAAATTACTACAAAAGTTTCATGTGAGTGTGGCAATGATAAGTTTGACCAAACATTTTTAATGAGAAAACTCTCTGCATTGATGTCTGGAAATGGTCAACCAGCACTGGTACCTGTTCCTATTTTTGCATGCAGTAAGTGCGATATAGCTCTAGCAGAAACAATACCCCCTGACCTTAAACTTACTAAAGATTAAATTAAGAGGCTTCGGCCTCTTTTTTTTGTTAAAAGCTTAATGTTATCTTAATACTCCTAACTTAATAAGGTTCTATCTATTAATATGAAACACGTATTGATAGTTCTAGTAATGTTATGTACTCAAATACTTCATGCTCAATCAGCAGGGTATGAAATGAGAACAAATGGTAAATCTTATATAGCTGTAACTTTTAAAGGGATTGAACTCAGACATAGAACTGATGATTTAGAAAATCGATTCACCTATAGACATAATTTTTGGAAGAATACTTCTAAACTCTATTTAAGTGTACCTTTACATTATAAGATAGAAAAGAACGAACCTACATTAGAACCAAGACTAATATATAAGTTTTCTAAATTCAAATTATGGGTTCAGAAAGAGTTCTGGTACAATTCAAATAAAAATGGAGCTATTGCAATTGACTATCCCTATAAAGACTTCACTTATAGAGTCGGTTGGGACACTTCTAATACTTTTAGATTTAGATTAAAGTATAAATTTTAAAACCCAATTCTTTTAGATTCAATTCCTATTTATTATAACAAACTAAAACGTTATTATAGATGCCTTCAAACCATCACACAGACGAAGTATTCGTTCAAAAAAGAAGACCAAAAAATCCAATTAAATTTAATGTACAATTAAACGATGAACAGAAGCTTGCTAAAGCTTTAATTCTCGAATCTCCTATTACTGTCATAAAAGGAATGGCTGGATCAGGGAAGACATTAGTAGCTAGCCAAGTAGCTTTGGATATGTTATTTACAAAAAGAGTAGAAAAGATTGTCATAACAAGACCCACTGTATCTAAAGAAGATATAGGATTCTTACCTGGAGATCTTCAAGCTAAAATGGATCCTTGGCTAGCTCCAGTATACCACAACTTAAATATGTTATACGGAGAAGAGAAAATTAAAAAAGAACTTGAAGCTGGCAGGATAGAGATAGTACCTTTTGCTTTTATGAGAGGAAGAACTTTCGTAGATTCATTTATTATAGTAGATGAAGCTCAAAACGTAACCCACTCACAAATGGAGACCGTAATAGGTAGGTTAGGAAAAAACTCTAAAATGGTTATATGTGGTGATATGGCACAGATTGATTTAAAAGATAAAAGAGAAACAGGATTTTCTTTTCTATCAAGAATAGAAGAACATGTAGAAGGTTTTAAAACTATAAACTTAGAACATAACCATAGACACGTTATAGTAGCACCGATTTTAAGAGTATATCAAACATTCAGAGATTAGATAAAAAATATCTATTTATAAATAAATCTCTGTCTATGAGTGAAGTAAGTGTAAATAAATTTTTGGCAAACAATTGGTCAGTAGTTGTAGTGGTATTAGGAGCAATTTTTACCGCTGGAAGTATATTTTCTGAATTTACGGCATTAAAATCAGAATTAAGTACTGTTCATGAAAGACTTGATAAAAAAATTAAAGTAATAAGTGCTCTTGAAACTCGAATTATTGACATAGAAAAAGAACTTGAGTATGAAAAGGGTTATTTAGAAGGTAAAAAATAAAAATTAAGTAATTAGAAAAGATTATGGGATTATTCAAAAAAATTGGTAAAGGTATTGAAAAAGGAGCAAACAAAGTTGCTGATACTACAACAAATGTAGCCAATACAGTTGCAAAAGAAACTACAAACGTAGCTAACACAGTTGCAAAAGAAACTACAAACGTAGCTAACACAGTAGTTGATGAAACTACTAAAGCTGCTAATACAGTAGCTAAAGCAACAAGTAATGCTTATACTGATTCTAAAAAAGCAGTAGTACACACAACCGAAACAGTAGCTAAAAATACAGCAGAAGCTGCAAAACAAGGATTGGATGTAACTTCCTTAGCCTGGAAACACGGTTGCGATCAAACAGTTGATTTTGCTAAAGATGGATTAGAAGTAATTGAAAACGCAGCAGAAGACGTTGGAGAATGGTTAGATGAAAATGCTTGTTATGTAGGATTAAATATGGCATTAACTACCGGATGTGTTGTATACTTCACCCCTAAACCAGCACCAGCAGATCCTGGAACAGTTACTTCTACTACAATTAGTGCAACAATGTTAGCAGCAATGGCCTCATTAGGTCAAAAAGCAGCAATAATGTTAGTATCAAAAGAAATTGGTAAACTTTTAGCAGATGGTATATTCTTAATACCAGGTGTGAAAGGAAAATGTAATAAAGAACTACTTACAAAAGTACTTACAAATGTAGTAGGTAAGGCAAATCCAATATATGCAACAGCATCACTATCAACTCCAGCAGGTGTAGGTATATTTGTAGGTTCAGTAGTATCTCCAATAGTAGCAACATTAATTTGTGAAGGGTTAGTACCAAATGGGTTTTCTAAATTAGATGATTAAAATATAAAACTATGATTGAAGTATCAGAAAAACAAAAAGGAGTAAGAAGAAATAGATTCATAATAACGACTGTAGTACTCGTAACTTTTCTACTCATCATGGTAGGTATAGGTATAGCTTTATTCTCTGAAGCAGCTATGGGTTCAGAATGGAAAGAAATTCTACTACTGGTATTAGGTGCATTTATTGCTTCATACGGTAAGATTATAGACTTTTGGTTTAATGCTAGTGATGACGATGGAGTACCGGGTGAGTCATTAACACCTCCTAGTGATATACATGGTCCAAGTTACTGTGATAACTGCGGTGATGCAATAGATTATGATAAGTTTTAAGAATGGTTATTTATTTTTAATTTAAAAAATAATAAAATGAGTATGTTTAAAGACAAAGAATTAAGAGGTTATATAGGCAGTGCAATAGTATTTGTATTAATAATGGGTTTACTTTTATTTCTAGCCTTTTTTGAAATTCCGGATGCTAATAACGACATCTTCAAAGTAATTGTAGGTATGCTAGTTGGGAGTTTGTCTGTAGTAATATACACATTTATAGGTAAAAACCCAGAAGAGGTTTCTAAACTAGAAAGTAGAGTTTCTTCACTATCCGCCGAAAATACACATCTAATCAAACAAAAAGATGAATTAGAATCAATGCATATTAACCTACAACAAATGATTGTAGAGAAATTATCTATCGCAGGTAGTGTTTTTGAAATTAATGATATGAAAATTAACGAAGTATCAGAATACAATAAAAACAAAAGGAAATAATTAATCCTATAAAAACTTAAAACAACGGATAAATTTTTAAAATAGTTAGTTATGCCAATTGCACCAAAAGGTCTCATACTGCATAGTATGTCGGAGTACCTAGTATATAAAGGAAAAACGTTATATGCTAAAGAGTTTATAAAAAAATTAGGTTTATCAGTTCACGGTTATGTTAAACCTGACGGTACCTACGATAAACACATAGTAACACCTGGTAAAGCTTACCATGCAGGTAAATCACAATGGAACGGTTACAGGTCTCTAAACTCTTCTTTTTTAGGAGTTGAACTATTAGTCTCAGGAGTAAATGACTGGACGTCTTTTAATAAGAAGATACACCAAAAAGGTACATATAGCCAACCTCAATTTGATACCATTGTTAATGTATTTAGTTTTTGGATGAATAAGTATAATATTCCAATTGAAATGGTATGCAGACATTCTGATTGCTCAGGTGATCCTGTAAGGGGTAAAGGAAAAGGAAAACCAGATCCAGGTAATGGATTCGATTGGGATGCTTTTAAACAGGCATTAGTTGGTAAAACGAAGTAATTTTCTTATATTTATATTATGAATAAGTCATTGATACAGAACATTGTAATTGCTATCGCTGCTATAGTGTTGTATAGAATGATCTTTGCTTCTACAGATATAAAAACAGACGTATCTAAGTATGAGACTCAAATATTAACTTTAGAGAGCAAAATCGATTCGTTACACTCTAAAAATGATACGCTAGAATTACAAGCTGATTCACTTATATTAGAAGTAGCAAAATATGATAGGAAAATTAAAAACTTAAATACTAGGATCTATGCTATCAAAAAAGAAACACAGAAACAGCTTGATGCTGTTAATTCTTTCGGTAATGATGAGCTGGAACAGTTTTTCACAGACCGTTACAGATACTACAAGGATAGTATTAACTAAACCTATAGCAAAGTTAGTTGTAAAAGACTTAATAAGCTTTGACGGGTTAGAGAAGACTAACAAAACACTCAATCAGTTAATTGTAGAAACTAATAATAGATTAGATAAGTCACTTAAACTGAACACTAACTTATCTCAGCAAGTTAAAAACTACAAAATAATTATTGGTGATAAAGACGTTCAGATACAAACTTCAGACATACTTTCTAAAGAGTTACAAAAAGAACTAAAGAAAGAGGCTCGTGCTAAGAAACTATACCAAATAGGTTCAGGCATCGGAGTATTTGCAACTTTACTATTACTAGCTCAATAATGAATACAATTAAAAGAAACTTTTTCCCTACAATCATAGCGTTGACTGCTCTTTCTGTTAGTGGATCAGCTGCTTTTTACTCCGTAAGTGGTTTAAGTAAATTATTTGCTGGAGCTACATTAGAAGTAATCATAATGGCAGGTTCATTAGAAGTAGCTAAACTGGTGATAGCTTCACTTTTATATCAATATTGGAACACTATAAATAAGCTTCTCAGAACGTATCTCTCTATTGCTGCTGTAGTATTAGTATTGATTACTAGTATGGGTATATACGGCTTTTTAAGTGCAGCATATCAAGATACTTATAGACAGTTAACAATTAAAAATAACCAAACAGCTTTCTTAACTCAAAAGAAAGACTTCTACAATAAAGACGTTACACGATATGATCAGGAACTTGAAAGAATCTCTAATAACATTTCTACTTTATCTAACGCGAAAGTTTCGAACATCCAAGTACGAGACACCACGGTATCTTCAGGCTTTCGATCAACAATCTCTACTACCGAGCTTAGATTATCTCAGAAACGTATCGAAGTGGAAGAAGAAAACCGACAAAAGGTTCAAACTAAACGAGAAGTGGCAGCCGATTCCCTACAAAAGTACCAAATCGAAATTCTGACTTTAGAAAATAATTCTGAAGTAGCAGGAGAGTTAGGCCCACTTCAGTATCTTTCCGGACTAACTGGTACTCCTATGGATAAGATAATTAATATACTGTTGCTTATAATTATATTTGTATTTGACCCCTTAGCTATCTCTTTGGTAATTGCAGCAAACTTTGCATTTGATATTGCTAATAGAAAAAATCTATACGGGGAGTTAGAAGACAATACTGAACCAGACCTATACGACCCTTACGTTAATGACGAGGAAACTCAAGACATGATCGATGAGATCAAAAAAGATAATCAAGATGCAAAAGCTGATGTAAAAACTAATTTAGCTGATATAGAGGTAAAAGCTGAAGAAGTTGAAGCTCCAGAGGATTGGAAAGTAGTAGATGAAAATGATCAACCGATACCACATAAAACACCTATTAAGCCAAAAAAAATAATTCAAAAAGGTCCATCTAAACATAGAGTTCTGTTCAATGACGGTTCAACAAGGAAAGTAGATAAAGACGACAATATAATTAGATATTTGTGATAAAAGATAAAGTTATAGAGGTACCTTTTGATGTACCTAATAAAGAAAAGGTTATACATGAAGTTTCAAAATCTTACGTATTACTAAAATACAATAAACCTAAACCTAGAACTCTAGTAATACCTGGTAATATTGATGAATTGCCTGATGAGATAGAGGGAGGGCTATATAAAACTACTCAAACACATGAAGGGACTTTGTACTACAGTAGAGACGAAGCTCCTGGTTATCAAATAGAATCAAACATATTTGTTGACCCTGATACACAGCATCTATTCACTTCAGCATACAACAAAATTGTAGAGTACCACGAAAATGTTACAGGTGATTTTAAACTACCTGGTTATCAACATTCATGGTTCTATATTAGCCTTCCATCTAATGATGAAAGTGCTTATCATGAACATATCCGATTCAATGAGACATTCCCACATGACTCAACACTGTATACTTGGGTGTACTACTTACAACTACCTGACAACTGTGAAGGAGACGAAGGGATGCTTTCGTTTAAAGAGGGAGATGAAACTTTCTCTTTAGCCATACAGTTAGATACTCTTTACATTTTTCCATCGAAGCTCCTGCATCGACCAAATCTAGCTCCTGCATCAACTATCTCTAGAATTACAGCTGCCGGAAACATTTTACTAATTGGTGCTAGTAAAAGTATGATATCTCAATAATTTTTCTTATATTTACATATGAGATTATATCCTGGAAATATTTACGTAACGCAAGATAACATAATGCAGAAAGACAAACATGTACAAGCTGTTAAAGAGAAGTTTGAAGAGAGATCTCAGACTGGAATTAAAAAGTACAACTCAACTTTAGAGAGAGATGATTTATCTCTAATTGATTGGTTGACACACCTACAAGAAGAATTAATGGACGCTACGTTGTACGTCGAAAAATTAAAAAGTTATGCCAAAGAAGATCTATTCAGAGTTGGACAAGAAGATCAAAAATCCTCTAGTTAAAGAAGTTTGGGAGAGTAAGATTAAACAAAAACCTTCTAAGAATAAGCATATTTCCTATAGTTCACTTAGTACATATGGTAAGTGTCCTAAATTATGGGAGATGATGTACTTAAGAAAACAAGTACCATTTACTCAGAACATATATACTTGTTTTGGTACTGCTTTTCATGAAACTATGCAGGAATGGTTAGAGATTCTATACTACGATAAAGTTAAGAATGCTAACTCAATGGACTTAGATGCTTTATTATACAAGAACATGGTTAAGTCCTATAAATCTGGTAAGGCTCAAAACGGACATGAACACTTTTCATCTGAAAAAGAGTTAATGGAGTTCTGGTTAGATGGTAAACATATTCTAGAGTTTCTTAAAAAGAAAAGAGGAGGATACTTTAGTACCAAAACTATGAAGTTAGCTGGTATTGAAACATTACTATATCAAGAGATTAAACCTGGTATAATGTTTAAAGGGTTAGTTGATTTGGTGTTCTACCATCCCAATTCTGAAAGATGGTCAATAGTTGATATTAAAACTTCAACTTCAGGATGGAGAGATAACCAAAAGAAAAACCCTAACTTAACTGCTCAAGTAATACTATATAGAGAGTTCTTTGCAAAACAGTTTGGAATAGATAAAGATAAAATAGATGTAGAATTCTTTATTGTAAAGAGAAGAGTACCAAAAGATGCTGAGTTTGCTTCAATGCAAAAGAGAGTACAACAGTTTAGTCCAGCATCAGGTCCAAGAAAAACTAAACAAGTTCTTGAGTCGATGAATAACTTTATTGCCGACGTAGTTGGTGCTGATGGACAGTTTATAGACAAGGAGTATAAGTGTGTAAATCCTTTCGGAAAATGCGAACATTGCTCGCAGTATTTGTAGAATTTGCCTATTTATATATAAATATATACATATATAATAAGTTATGATAAAAGACGAAAAACTCACGTCGGTAAAAATTACCCAACCTCTTTATACAAAATTTAAGTTAGCTGCATTACAAGAAAATTTTTCTTTTAAAAAGCTTGCAGATCGAGCAATTTTTCTCTATATTACAGATAAGACCTTTAGGGATAAAATACACAAACAACATAATCTTAAATTAGATGAATAAAAATATTAGCTATGTCAAAAAAGAAAATAGAAAAACTATTCTTCTTTTATGTGACGATATTAGGATGCACTCTGGTATTGCAACTATGGCAAGGGAAGTAGTATTAGGAACTGCTCACCATTACAATTGGGTAAATTTAGGTGCAGCTATAAACCATCCGGAAAAGGGTAAGGTTTTAGACTTATCAGAAGATATTAATAAACAAAATAAGCTTGAGGATTCCAGTGTAACAGTCATACCTAATAATGGGTACGGTGATGTTCAAACAATACGTACTTTACTAACAAAGTATAAACCAGACGCTATATTTATTTTCACTGATCCAAGATACTGGTTATGGTTGTTTGAAATGGAGAGAGAGATAAGATCTCAAATACCAATTGTATGGTTAAACATATGGGACGACTATCCTGCTCCTAAGTACAATGAAAACTACTATGATTCAGTAGACACGTTGATGGCTATATCCAAACAAACGAAAAATATTAACAACATAGTACTAGGAGAAAAAGCTAATGACAAAATTATAGAATACGTACCTCATGGTATTAATTCTGATATGTTCTTTCCTATTAGAGAAGGACATAGTAAGTATGATGAATTTAAAGGGTTTAAGAAGCAACTGTTTAACAACAATGACTATGAGTTTGTAGTATTCTTTAACTCTAGAAACATACATAGAAAACGACCTGCTGATACTATTTTAGCATTTAGACACTTTTGTGATATGATTGGGAAAGAGAAAGCTAAGAAATGTGCTTTAGTAATGCATACAGCTCCTTCAGACCCTAACGGAACAGACTTAAGAGCAGTAAAAGATGCATTATGTGACCCAGAGTACGTAAATGTTTATTTCTCTAATGATAAACTGTCACCTCAACAAATGAATCTGCTATACAACGCTGCAGATGTAAATATGTTGATGTCATCTAACGAAGGATGGGGATTATCATTAACAGAAGCAATGATGTCAGGTACTATGATTATAGCAAACACAACAGGAGGTATGCAAGATCAAATGAGATTTGAAGATGACAAAGGTGAATGGTATACACCTTCTCCTGAAATACCTTCTAACCATAGAGGTACATATAAAAATCATGGAGAATGGGCAGAACCTATATTTCCTTCTAATATTTCATTAGCAGGCTCTCCTGCTACACCTTATATATTTGACGATAGGTGTTCACCAGAAGATGCAGCTAAGTCACTTGTAAATGTATTCACGTTAGGGACTGAAGAAAGAGATAGAAGAGGTTTAGTAGGAAGAGAATGGGCTATGTCTGATGAAGCAGGTTTTACCTCTGATAAGATGTGTGAATCAGTAAGTACTATATTGGACAACACCCTAGATAGGTTTATTCCTAGACAATCATTTGAAATATTTAAAGCTAAATCAAGACCCAGTAGGTATATTGAACATAATTTACTAAATTATTAATATGACAAAAGTAGTAGTTAGTTGTCCAATAGACACATATTCAGGATACGGTGCAAGATCAAGAGACTTTGTAAAAGCTCTTATAGACCTTAAAAAATACGATGTACAAATTTTATCACAACGATGGGGTAATACTAGATTTGGTTATTTAAAAGCTCATAACGAGTCTGATTTGACATCTAGAATAATTCCAAACCTAACATCTAAACCAGATGTATGGATACAAATCACTGTACCGAACGAATTTAACCAAGTAGGTAAATATAATATTGGCGTCACTGCTGGTATGGAAACTACCTTAGTGCATAATAAATGGTTAGAAGGATGTAACAGAATGGATTTAATACTTACTTCATCTACCCACTCAGTTAATACCTTTACAAAATCAGCTTACGAACAAAAAGATAAAGCAACAGATCAGGTAGTAGGTAAACTACAGTTAGAAAAACCTATTGAAGTTATTTTTGAAGGGGTAGACACCACTAAGTACCGTCCTACTAAAGATGATAAAATTGACCTATCAGATATAACAGAACAATTCTGCTACTTATTTGTTGGCCATTGGATGCAAGGTGATTTTGGTCAAGATAGAAAGAACGTAGGATATACTATTAAGTCTTTTTTAGAAGCATTTAAAAATAAACCGAAACAACCAGCGTTAATATTAAAAGCACATCAAGTAGGGACATCTATACTAGATAGAGAAAGAATGCTAGATAAGATTGAAGAGATAAGAAGATCTGTAAAAGGTAAATTACCTAATGTATACCTATTACATGGGGAAGTATCTGATAAAGAAATTAATGCTCTTTACAACCATCCTAAAGTAAAAGTAATGGTTAGTCTTACTAAAGGAGAAGGATTTGGTAGACCTTTATTAGAGTTTGCAACTGTAGGTAAGCCCATTATTGCATCTGGTTGGTCAGGACAAATAGACTTTCTTCATAGAGAGTATAACCTTTTAGTAGGAGGAGATTTAAAGAATGTACATAAGTCTGCAGCTCAAAAAGAAATGATATTAGAAGAATCAAAATGGTTTACTCCTAATGATCAAGAAGTAGCTAAAGCATATAGAGAGTCTTTTAAACACTATAAGAAGTACGAACAGTTAGCTAAAAGTCAAAGAAAAGTAGTAAGAGATAACTTTACTTACGAACATATGGTTACTAAATTAGGTGAAGTACTTAATAAATCTATACCAGAATTTCCAACAGAAGTTAAACTTACCTTACCAAAATTAAATTTACCTAAATTAGAAAAAGCATGATAAATAAAGATAACTTAGTAGAAGGTCCTTTTGGTGGTGATGCATGTTATGAACAAGTGTTTACCCAAGATGGAAAAGAAATTACAACATGGTTATGTTTCGGTAGTGGATTTAGTTCATCAACCTTAATGGATAAAGATTCTCAATTAGCTAAAGATACTCTAGAATCATCTCCAGAACTATATAGAGATTTAATGCACACTGATAAAGATAACCGAGTTTGGTTTCCAGCAACAATTACTCTTCCTAAAAAAGGTATGGTGTTTATAGATGGAACCAGTAAAGACAAATGGACTTGGTCTGCAGTTCAAGCTATACCCATTACTGAAGAAGACCGAAAAGACAAACAGTACCCTGCTGATTTAGAGTGGAGAATGGATATGGCTAACGCACGTACCTTTAAGCAAAATGAGTTTATGGATGCTTTAGAAGTAATAGGATTTTTTGCAATAGAAGAATGAAAATATTAGTAACAGGAGGAGCAGGTTTTATTGGAACAAATCTTATAAAGAGATTAGTTAAGGAAGGTCATAAAGTATCTTCTATTGATAATTACGATTCGGGTTTAGTTAGTAATCATCAAAACGGAGTCATTTATAAAGATGACGACATTACCAATGTGCATAGAATGCCGAGGGATTTTGATAAGATATTTCATTTAGCTGCTCTATCAAGAATACAACCTTCTTTTAATAACCCATCAGAGACTTTTAGAGTAAATGCTTTAGGTACTCAACATGTATTAGACTTTGCAAGAAATATAGGTGCAAAAGTAGTTTATGCAGGTTCTTCATCAAGATGGCATGACCCTTATCAATCTCCTTATGCTGCATATAAACATATTGGAGAAGAGGTATGTAAAATGTATAAGAAGACTTACGGTACAGATGTAGAGATAGCAAGATTTTATAATGTGTACGGTCCTGGAGAAATAGTACACGGTGATTGGGCAGCAGTTATAGGTATATGGAGACGTCAAGCAGAAGCACACGACCCTATTACAATA
>TARA_R110002110_G_scaffold42600_3_pt1 | contig 24154 bp, 36 predicted proteins | sample TARA_R110002110 | Tara Oceans TARA_R110002110 (sample SAMEA4397330) | marine metagenome | biome: Polar Biome; feature: [SRF] surface water layer (ENVO:00010504); material: water (ENVO:00002006), including particulate matter (ENVO:01000060) such as... | depth 5 m
TACTGGTCGCTAAGTAGAAACGCTAGCCTTTTTGCTGTTTCTAATGTGAATCCGTTGCCTAGATGAAATTCTTTGTTTAGATCTACTACTTCTGCGGGCATAGTTCTTCCAATGATTGAAGTTTCTTAATTTCCATATTATAGCAATCGGCCTTTACATAAAACCCATTGCTGCCATCCTTTTGTCCCTTTTTTAAGAATCTCGCATCACCAAAATAATTCTCTTTAGACATCGCCCCAAGAACCCAAGCTCTTGTCCATCTGCGATTTATGTTTTCAATACGAACAAAAACATAATAGTCGCACTTCTGCTTAGTATTAAAAGCGGCAACGGAACATTCGTAATAGGGTCTTGGTTCGCTAGTGCATCTTTTTGTTTTGACATCATATGTAACACCGTCTTTTATTATATCATAATCGTACGTGTTATTTATGTCACCTTTAATTATATGATTAGCTACTTCTTCACCTAAAAATCCGGCAATGTTTCCGTCGCCTTTTGTAATCGAGTTATTGATTTCACCCATTTCACGAGCCTTTTTCCAAGCTCGTTTTTTCATGTCTTCTGTTATTTGTATTTCAATCATCCCGGAGCCTCATAATATCCTATTTCAAATCCGTCTCTTGTACATTTTTCTACTGTATCGTCGTGGCCAAAAGCCTTTAGATGTTCATCAACATGTTCGCACATTGAAATGTTTGTTCCCGGCCAGTTGTTTTTATAGAAGTGGCACAGCTTTGTGCATTTAAAATGTGATCTTCTTTGTGATATAGGCTTGGGAAACTCGTTATGTTTTATTTGCTTAAACCTTTTTTCTAACATGCCCAAGAACTTCTCTTGATCAGACTTGTCAAAGCACATACTGAATGGCCCACCGTCCCTAATGTAATATATCGTCATGATTGCCTGTTTGTATTCAGGAAAAAGTTTTGATATAGCATAATTATACAGTAGGAGTTGCGGATCTTCAAGTAATTTCTCGTAAGTTTTTTGCTCTCCGGTTGCCCAGTTTAGTCTTCTTCCTGTTTTCCAGTCCACAACCTCTATGACATCATCATCAACCTGAGTCACTAAGTCGATAGTTCCCTTGATTGCGAGCTGTCCCTCGACGACCTCACCGTTGGGCATTTTATATTTATACTTAGCCCACTCCTCTTCGATTGGAATGTCGAACTGTGGCTCTGAAGCAACAACGTTTCTATTTCGCGGATCGAATTGACCGTCATTGTATGCCAATGCGTCATCAACCTGCTTTTTACAAAACTTCATATCTGCCCCAGTATAGTTATGAACACAGTCTTTTGTATAGTATTCATAACTCCTATCAAGGAGTTCTTTTACAAACTTCTTTGTGTGTAGCTTTCTTTCTGAAAACTCAATAAGACCTATTCCATCATCGTTTATGGATAGTCCGGTTTTTTTTCCTTCTTGTAGTTTTTTCTTGCACGAACCAAGGCACTCCATAACCTTATGTACTATTGTACCCAATTGTGCTTTTTTACCAGATATTGACTGATGTCCTAAAGCGTAGGTTATAAAATATTGCATCTGACAGTAATCGTAATTATTATACGATGAGCTGCGAACATATGTAACTATCATTAGTTATCCTCTTTAAATTTATGGATGCCGCCAACCAACTCTGGCTCTGGGGCTTTTTCTTCTGGTTCAGGGGCCGGAGCGATCTCAGTACCCAACCAACCCCACTCGCTTAAGAGGTTAATTATTTCAATATTTGTATCGTGTATAGATAGATTGGCGTTATCTATGATAGCATCGAAGTTTTTATATGAAGATAGCGAACACTCGCTGGTATGTTTGTCGTCATGCGGACTTCTGGTGAGCTTGATAACCTTACCACCAGCCTTACTTATTGCTTCGACCTCGTTTGGAAATCTACAGTCGTCCACAATGGCCAGAAGCGGTTGTTCAATAAAAATATCTTTTACAAGTCTAGATTGCCAAATATCCTCGTATGCAAACCTACAAATATCTGTTCCAAAAAATTGTAAAAATTCGCGAGCACTCATTCTGCCACGCTTATGATATTTTAAAGTTCCACAATCTATAAGCTTTTTAACGTCTTTTTGTTTGGCGACCTTTTCATCTGTTATAACTCCGGGCATTTCTTCCCACCTAAATATAGTTGCGCTGTTTTTGTCGGCATCGCCTCCATACACTTGGTCTAATCCCATCTGAAATAACTCTACAGCAATTTGTTTAAGTGGTGCTGCAAACGAATAGCTTTTCACATACGGCCACATATTAAAAGCAGCCCAATCTGCAAATTCAATATCTTTTCTAGTGATGTCTAGAATCGCATTTCCTCGCTCACTTTTTCCATCGGCTCCTGCGATGTTGGTGGTGATAGCAAGATCGCCATCTTCAGTGACACCAAAGTCACTTACGACATTGTGGGATCGCATTTGATATCCATGTAGGAAGTTGCTGCAAGTGCTTTTTCCCGCCTGCTTGCTTCCGGCAAACGCAAGTATTCTACTCTTCATTAAATAAACCTTTCAATTGGGGATACAGTTCTTCTTTGATTTGTTCTATGGTCATGTCTCCAACATCTTTAGTTGAGATTTCTGGCCTGTGGTAATTGAATCTTCTTCCACACTTTTTAATTATCTGTTGACACGCTTTTGTTCCCGCGTCGTCTGAGTCGGTAAGTATGACAACGTTAAGCGCTCCACTTTGTTCCAGTAGTAGTAACTGGTCTTCATTGATGCTTGAGCCAAAGATACCAACACAGTTTTTAAGGCCAGCCTGATACATTTTCCAAACGTCTCCTTGTCCCTCAACTAAAATTACAGACTTGCTTTGCCTAATATGCTCTGAGGCTATGTTTAAACCATAAAGAACTGATTTCCTAAAGCCTCTGCTGTGTAACCATTTTGGTTGTAATGATTCGCTCGTAGATCTACCAACGCATCCCACATAGTTATAGTGTTCATCATACACTGGAACCACAACCCTTCCTGACATTGGCTGTTTTTTTGCAGAGCATTCTCCAATATCAAACAGATCTAGTGTTTCCCGTGTAAAGCCACGGCCAATATAATAGTCTGACGGTATTTTTATCTTAGATCTTATCTCTTCTCTAGATATGTCAGGCGTGCTTCTTTCTATTTTTTTATTAAAAACATCAAGCACGTTGAGTCTTCTTTGTTGTTGCTCTTCTATGTTGTCCAAGTCTTCAATGTTCATATTGAAAAAGTTGGCACACCACGCGGCAGCCTCGTTCAGTGAAACCTTGCGATCTCTTTGTTGAGAAAGCGTACCACGAACAAACCCCAGTAAACTACTTGTAAAATCTTCTTCGCAGTGTTGAGTCCAGCAAGACCAGTTTCCCTTAGCCGTTAGTCCGTCTGTAAAGATACAACAGGCTTCTGGGTTGTCTCCACCATGTATGGGGCAGGCAAAAGCGTATCTATTGGGATACTCGACATATTCTATATCAAGCGCCCTAAGCATATCTGGCAATCTCTCAAAGAGATTCTCACATATCTGAAATATCTGATTCTTCGTTAACGTCTTCATCTATCTCAAAACCTTCATTTCTAGATCTATTTTCAACATGTATTTCATTTCTAGTCATACCCTCATCAATTCTTCCATACTTACCAAACATCTTCATACTGATGTAATCGCCGTCACCTAAACCCTCTCCGTGCCTAGCAACAACTGGTACAAGCTTCCTGTTCCCATAGTCAGCGCCATCATCGGCAACCTCTTCATCCGATTTAAGCTTAAAGATAGAAAAGCTTGTACACAACCATATAAGCCTGTCTGACCCAGAAACCACATCAGTAGATTCCTTGGTTATACCGTCTCTGTTTAGCTGCACGAACGCCAAACATGGGGCATCATATTTTACCATAAAGTTATGGAGCTTGGTTATCTGAAAACCCAACACTTGATATTCCTGCATTGAAGAGCTAATGCCTTCAGAGCCCATGAGCTTAAGATAATCATATACAATTAGACAATCTTTTGTTTGTCCGTTGTCGTCAAAGCCAACATGTTGGTATATCCACTTTCGCATTTGACTTAGTATATTCTCAAAAGACTCTCCTGCGATACTAATGTAGTGATATGGTATTTCTTTTAGCTTGTCTCTGGCGGCTAATACTTTTTCTTTGTCAATTTCACTTTCGGCAAACTTGCCTGTCGTTATATTGTTAATTTCTACGCCAGATAAGCACGCCAACATACGGTTATGATGATCCTTCTTAGACATCTCAGTGTCAAGAACTAGCACCGGTATGTTTAATTCGCTACTAACATGCATAGCCACAGCGTCTCCAAACATAGACTTACCAACTTTTGGACGAGCGGCGACTAGATCAACACACTTTCTCCTCAATCCGCCTCCAATAGCTACGTCAAATCTAGAGAAGCCGCTTGGGATGCCAGCAAAGTCAGAGGGGTTGTCTATAAGATATTGAACATAGTCATCTATGTCTTGACCAATCAGCTCTGTCTGTTTACTAGATCCCTTGTAGATATCGCCTGTAGCATCCAGAATTGGCTCTTCAACCTTAGATATTACGTCCATGATGTCTTCATCACCAGTGACTGAATCTAAATGTCTTTCACACGCCTTGAGGGTTTTCTTTAGGTCTCTTGCCAGCTTAAGCTTTGCCAGTTTAGACGCATGAATCCCTATGTTATCTTTCAATATTGGAAAATTAAATAGCGATCTAATAAATCCTATCTCGTCTTTGGTGTTGATCTGATCATAGATACCAAGATCATTCGCAATAGAAAGTATTGAAGACAGCTCTACCTTTGAAGTGTCAAATATGGACTTTTGAACACAGCTAAAAATAAGCTGGTTCATCTCGTTTGTAAAATGATCAGCCTGTATAAAATCTATTTCTAGATAGGCATCAAGACCGTATTGACAAAGTGCTGCGATTACAGCTCTTTCAGCAGCCATGTCTTGAAGTTTTTTTGTTTTTATTTTACTAGGCATTTGTCACACGTATAAAATTCTCTTGCGTGGGTTGGGTGTACGGAAAAATCTTTATCGCATCGCTTACAGTGTTGAACGACAAATTTTACCGTTGTCCTTCGTCGTTCTGTTGGCTGAAAGTCTGGAGTCTTAATATCTCTAGAGTCTATGCCGTCATCAATAAATGAGTTAGACCTGCCTTTGACTTCATTTACAGGAATTCCACCCTTTCTGGTTTCAATCGCATCACTGGAGACAATGGGCGAAAGAAATTCTGATTCATTAACTCGACCCTTTGGCTGAGAAACAACTTCTGCTTTTTGTGGCTTTGTCTGCTGTTCCAGTAAATTGTTTGCCAGAGATATTAGCTCTGCATCATTTGTAGCTATTGCATTTTTCAATAGCTTCTTAGCTTCTTCAAGCCTGTCCATACTTATCTCCTTCTAGATAAATTTGTTAGTATGTTTGCCATACTTTGTATTCTGTCAGCTTTACCATTTAGTATCTTGACTCTAGCTTCTGCATGATTCTTAACCTTTAGTATGTCGGACGCCAATGGATTTTCTTTTATTGCGGAATAATATTTCTCTTGCCACTTAGTATATTGTGATCCATAGTTCTGCATCACTGTAGATATTATATACCAAATACTGGAATCTGCCCATTCTAAAATTACATTTTCTTTTACTTTGACAGACTCTAAATATTCTCCGTAGTTGTGAAGCTCGTAAGCGTAGCCTAGGCACTGCTCTCCGGTTAGTATTCTAAGCGTCTCAGAAGTAAGATTTAAGATCCTAGATATGTTTCCTTTGTGCTCTCCCTCAAGGTTTTTCTTTGGTCCATCTGGACTTATAATGTTTTTGCAAGAGATCCACTCATCTATCGCTTGTGTGAATTCATTTAATTTTTCTTCGCCACTCATCTAAGTCCTCGTTATAATTGAACTCTATTAATGTAATGTCGTTTAGGTGACACCATTCTTTCTTTTCGGAATCTCTGGCTTTAGCTCTGTAAAATGACAGTTTGTCTTTGTAAAAGAACTTATTAAATTTGTAGTGCTGTTCACCATGCACTTCTATAATTAAATTTCTATTTGGTATAAAAAGGTCTGCCCTTAGTGTGCTGCGTCGTCTCTCCGTTTTACTTCCGGCGAGCGATACTTCCTCTAGTATTCTATCATACGGAAATAGTTTGTCAAGTAAATCTTTTGCTTTTATATGTAGCGAAGATCTTTTAGAACATTTTGCTTCGCTGGTAGATGGGTTCCAGCTATATTCTTTTCCATCAAGACCGTTTATAATCAAGATATCGACTCCTTAGTATTTCATATGTTTCATTCTCGCCCGTATTACACTACAGCCCTTCCTTTTAAGTTTTCCCAGTCTTTTTCTGGTCTAACTTGTAGGTTTGTTTCCCAAGCTCCGCGAAGCGTGTGACATGGGGTATTGAGACTTTCTGCAAGCGTTATGATAGAATTTAAATCTTTTGGAAAACAACTACCTCCAAAACCATGCTTACCGTCTGGACCCGGAACTACCCAGTGAGTGTCTCCCAGTCTAGGGTCAAAGTTGGCGTACTCTGCAACCTTATCGTAATCAACGCCAGTAGCCTCGCACAGCTTGGCGAATTCGTTGGCAATCGAAACTTTTGTCGCCAAGAAGCAGTTGGATAAATATTTTACATATTCAGCAGTTGTAGATTCTGTTTTAATGACTTTTACATTTGGAAAAACATGTGAATAAAACTGCTTTAGTTTGGTGGTAGATTTGACATCGCCCCCCAGAACAACCCTGTTAGTGTTTTCAAAATCCCTAGACGCAAATCTTTCTGTTAAGAATTCTGGATTAAATACAATCTTGTCTGTTTGTAGTTTTGTATTTAGGGCAGCCGTAGTGCCGGGAGTTACAGTAGACTTTATACTGATAATAGGGTTTCCAGAGGATAAAAAATGCAGTCTTGTTTTAACCACATCAGAACATACCTGCTCTACTATTGAGGTGTCGCAAGATCCGTCTTCTTTCATTGGCGTAGGAACGCAAACAAAGACAACGTCTGACGAGTCAGAAATTGTAGCTATGCTGTCATGCGTTGAAAGCTCTGGTAGAAATTTATCATAAGTATGCACAGGATAATATCTTGAAAACTCTTTTTTAATAGCCTGTCCAACAAATCCCTGACCAACTATTCCAACTGTTTTAATTGTCATTTATCAAATATCCTTCTACGTAAATTGGAGTGTTTTCACCTACATATGCGCCAAACGTATTGTATTCTAACCATTCAAGAGACGATTCATAAGACTCGCCAGTTTCTTTAACGCAAATATCCAACATCTTTTCGACAGAGTAAACAACCCTCTCACCATCGAGTCCAATAGAAATGCCAATAATAGCATCGTCATAACCATCGGCAAACAAAAGATCGGCGCTGTAGTGTTCACTAAGCTCTTCACGAATTCCCATATTCCTTTAACCCCTTCTTTAACTACTTGAAAGCATTTCTTTTATCGAGGACTCAAGGAACTCGACCAATACAGAGTTTTCTGATAAAAAGGTATACAGGTTGTCTTGACCTTGAAACTTAAACGCCTTCCCTAATACTTCTTCATCGTCAACATTTAGGTCTGGCTTTATCTTTTTTGCTAATTTTTTGCAATCGGCCATGAAAACACAATTAAACCAAGCTCCAGACTTTTGTATCAAACCTAAGTCACATGAAAGCATTAATATTTCTTGAGTCTTATCTATGCCGTGTCCGTATCTAATGTAGCTTTGAACCTGTCCTCCGGGCGCACCCATAGAGGAGCAGATTATTTTCCAGTTTACCACCTGTCCAATTCTATCACCGCCTGTACTTGTCCAAGGAGAGACCGCAGACACCCTTTCACCTCCTCCAGCAATCTCCATTCTCGTGTCGGCTTGATACTGAATTTTATTCCCGCCATCAGACATCTTAGATTTTCCAAACCCTGCCGTATTTGCTATGTAGTGAGTGATTGCTATGACGAGCCCACGTTGCCTTGGAAGAAGCTGTCCCACCTTTTTTGTGAAGATAGATAGAATCTTTGGAAGACCAGCACGTCCCGGTGTAAAGTCACCATCAAGCTCTTTCTTGGGGATGAGCGAAGATATAGAATCAATAATAAGAACAGCCCCGTAGTAGTCTGGGTGACTCATTAGCTTGTGTGCCGCTTCTAGGAAGTCTTCTGCGGGAAGTGGTTTGTCATCTGGATGGATAACCTTCATCTTGGCTGGATCTAAATCGTGAACCTCGAAGTTCATATCTTTCAGTCTTCCTTCTACATCGAGATAGACAACCGGACGACCTTCCTTTTGGCAGTTTGATGCTATCTGCATAGCCGTAGTAGTTTTTCCACTTTTTGGATCTCCCGTAAGCGTTAACCAAGAACCCTCTTTTACGCCACCACCTAGAGCAATGTCGATGGCTGGACTGATGGATATTACTTTATATCCCTTTTTTTCTTTTAAAACATCAAGCCCATTAGAAATTATGTTTCCATATTCTTTGATTATCTGCGTCAGATATTCAGGTTTCTTCTCTTTTACTTTTGCCATTCTCTATGTTCCTAATTTTTGAAAACAATGTATTTGGTTTGTGTGGTGCTCTAGATTTATACTGGGGATTTTCTGGTAGTTTCAACACTTCCTTCTTTTTGCTTTTCTCTTTTTCTATTTCTTCAGCGGCTTTAGATACTCCCTTTTCGACAAAACGAAGAGTTAGTACAAACTTGCCTGAGCTATGAAGAAACCCCAGTGAATATATTCTTCTTGAGCTGGGGCTGTTTATATAGCGTATGAGAGCTTCTTCTCCGAATTTTTTTATCAGCTTCCAAGCAACACGTACCTGAATTTGATATTCTTCGGTTTGAGACTTATTCCAGAATTTATATTCTAAGCTTCCACGGTTTTCTTTTTCGCTTTTTCTTACGCACACTTTTTCAGCAGCGTATTGAGCAGCGTTACAATCCTGCCCCGTTGAGGCACTCTTGTACTTGCGGGTGCTTTCTTTTTTCTGATCCATTTTTAAAAATCATTCTTTTCAAATTTTGCTTAGTCAATTTCCTAGTGGATACACGTTCTTCAAATTCATTATGTGGCCAAACAAACTTACGGACATCTATTTCAGAACAATCATCTTTAAGTAAAGACACGGTTAGCGTCTGGTATGACTTAGAGTAAGAGCCATCTACGGCCTGATCTTGAGCAACGCCTCTAACAACAGACAGTCCGTCAAGGCCATGATCGTTTTCAAAAAATATTTCCTGTCTAGCTCCGAACATGTATAGCTGGACTTTAACAGGGAGAACATTATTCTTATTGCAGTACTCTTTTAATCTTGTCCAAGGATTATCAAACCCTTCTCGTTCATAGTCTCCGTATACGACGGTTCCATTGGTAAGGGTTATCTGCCAACTAATCATCAGTTCGTTATGGCAGAGGTTCTTCATGTATCCATCAAATTCGGTACACAGCATTCTAGTCTTCCTTGATTTTATGAATGACCCCTTGGTATCTTGTTGGGGCTTTTGTCTTTCTAGTGGACTTGCTTTGGTCGCCAGCCATAGAAGCTGCTTCAGTCATGACAGTGACTCCACGATCTTCTTTTCTTGCAAAAAGTTCAGATGTGTGAGTTGAGTCTTCTTCGCTTCTGACTTCTACATAGCGTGAAACAACTTTGACAGATCTTTCCAGCTTGCCTGCAATATCTTCGTTACTCATTGATTTATTGTCGTCAATGAACTCTTTTTCTTTATTAGAAAGTGGTCCTTTTTTCATCTTAGGTCTCCATTAAAAAACGTCTAGCTTTGGTAAAATACAATCTGTTTTTGCTCTCAAGGTACTTGACATAGCTTTGAAAAGTTTGTTCTGATACCTTTTTGAATTTGTACATGTGTGATTGTCGTCTTGTTGACGCATAGGAAGAGTCTGCCTGATGCGGGTCTAACAGTTCGTTTCTCCCGTACTTGATATAATAGGTATTGGAGCCGTTTGAGGACTTGACCGTCTTTGCGATGGCTTTATCTTCTGAGGTAGTTTTACCATTGAGATCAATAAATATAGTTTCAAGTTGTTCTGGGTCTGGTATATTTAAACCAGACACATCTTCGTTTTCCCATCTAGCCATTGAGTTTCTCCAGCTTTTCTTTTACTATTCTTATGCAGTCTGCCTCGGTCGATCCTGTGACACATATCTGAGCCTTTGTAGATATGCCATACTTTTTAAGCAGGGAATTTCCCATTACCATTGTATCTAAACCACCATCCTTATCTATTTTTCTTACATCTAATTTAAGAGTTATGGTTGCGTGATGTGGATGTAGTCTTCTTTCTAGGTTATTAGTCTCCATCTCGTATCCATTTCACTTTTTGTGTTTCAGTCATGTGGTTTATTTTCTTGTGCATGTCTCGCGTTTCTTGACCTTCTCTGCTTTTGTTTATTCCGTGTTCTTGCTTTTTATCTTCTAGCTCGTACTTTCCCATCTTTTGGGTGTTTCTGTCTGCCATCTGACCTATTGTCTTGGCTTCTCCTCTGACAAACATAGCTGGAGGATTTATGTATACTTTAGATAGAGTTTCTTTACCACAATGAGGACACTCGTGGGTTGAGGGGTCGGTGTGCTTTTGGAATATCTCTGTGTAATATGCGCATTTCTCACACTCGAAATCGTATGTCGGCATTTGTAATCTCCTTTTATTATACAGTGTTATATACTGTTAGTCAAGGAAATGGCTCACAATTTAGAAAGTATTTTTGAGATAATGCTATTTCTAACAATGTCTTCGTTGGTTAGTTCGCAGATAGAAACGCCATCAACGTCTTCAAGCCTATCCATGCACGTCTCCAATCCCCCATCAGCACGATGGTCTAGATCTGTTTGACTAGAGTCTCCATTGATTACCGCTTTTGACCCAAGACCTATTCTTGTTATAAACATTTTTATTTGTTCGTAGGTGGCGTTTTGAGCTTCATCAAGTATCATAAATGTATCGTGAAAGTTTCTTCCTCGCATGTACTCAAGCGGACACATTTCAATCGTGTTTGTTGATCTTGCAGAGTGATAGGTTTCTACACCCAAAAATAATTTCATCTCCTCAACAACGGGAACTAGGTATGGTTGTATCTTGTCAGTAAGACTTCCCGGCAAAAAGCCAAGACCTCTTCCCGCTTCAACCACGGGTCTAGTTATTACAATTTTTTGAATCCTGTTGTCTAGAAAGTGTTGGCAGGCCAAGCCTACGGCTACTGCGGTTTTACCTGAACCAGCGGGGCCGGAACAGAATGTGACATCACCCTCGACCATTGAACGTATATACTCAGCTTGGTTTTCTGTTTTTGGTTTTAGTGTTTTTCTGCGTGGCTTAACGGGTTGGTTTTTTTGGTTTTTACGCTTGGGCAATGTATTACTCCTAAAAAGGTAAATCTGGTGCCGGAAGGTCTCTTACATTAGTGTCTTTTACTAGAACTATATCACTAGCATCATTCTGATAGGATATTGTTCCCTCTAGACTTCCACCATCGGTTCCTCCTCCATCATAGCTAAAGTTTGTTAAATAGTTCTTTTTCCCTAAATCCCATACAAAATATTGAACTGGAGTTAAAGATTCTGCCGGAGCTACGATTTTTATCTCTCTGTCTACTTGGTGCCACAAATCTTTTGGCGTTGTGCTATCTACACCGTCCGCTTTTGAAAATGTGGTATCAGTGTTTGGCAGATAGCTCGCAGGCGACGATCTTCTGGGTAGCGGCTGTCTCAAGGTTCCTGTGAATGACGCGGTAACTTGAACCGGAAGAACAACATATCTCCATAAGTTTTGTTCTCCTTGGTCGTCAGAACCTCGCCACTTTCCAATATCTGTTATTTCTGAATAGTCTATTGTTGTATCTATGGAGATTGAGTTTAATCCCAGCACTTCTTTAGCTGGGATTCCTAGAGTATCGGTGCCACCAGAAGAGTTCTGGGCTTTAAACATTCTCTCAACCTCTTCCGGAAGAGTGGATTCTGTTGTGGAATCTAGGATATCTAGATCGTAATACTTTAAAATGTTGCCAGATTGTGCAGAAGTAGGTAGCGTATATGAGCTAGTTGCTGTGACTTCGTTATAGGTCGCCCCTCTGGTTATTAGCGTGATACTCTCTCTTATTGGCTCTCCAATACTCATGCTATAACTGATTGATGTTACTAAGCAGTTTCTGTATGTAACCTGAAACAGGGCAGAGCTGGTATCTAAAAGATCTTGGTTGTCTTGACCATAAAGTATTGTTATGTCAAAATTTCTTAAAGACTTTGAGCCTGCATCTGTTTGCCCTTGACATCCGATATTATCGGGGTTTAAAATATGACATTGTTGATAGCCGGTAGAAGAAGCAACATAACTAGACGTATCAATAGAATAGAAAAAATTATCTGATTTATCTATCACTCTATCTATTGTTATTTCAAATTGTTGCTTTCCGTAGTAATGATACCTTCTTTGAAATCTACCAACATCCAATAGCGATGCAGACGGATTGTCGGAACTTACGCCAACGCTTTGCACACCAGTAAGAAAAGTAGAATCCGCTGGAGTTTGGTTGCCAGTTTGTGTCAACCTACCTCTACGAGTTCCTGTTTGATTCACAAGAACCCCCATACACGCATAAAAAACACGTCCGTTGGTTTCGCTAAAAGGGTATATAGTCATGACTAAGCTCCGCTGCTTCCGAAGCCGCCTTCACCTCTGTTGGAATGTTGTAGATCCTGAACCTCCAACATCTCAATGTTTGGCAGCTTTTGAATAATAATTTGAGCAACTCTTTCTCCAGAGTTCAAATCAACTTTCCAGTCTGACGAGTTATATAGGCAGACCTTTATTTCTCCACGGTATCCGGAGTCTATAACCCCAGCAAATACATCAATTCCATTTTTAACTGCGAGTCCTGATCTCGGCCATATTAGCCCAACATGACCTTCTGGTATCTGTAGCGATATTCCTGTAGAAACTGTTTTTCTACTGTTTGGTACAATGGTTGTAGGCTCAGAAGCGTAAAGATCCCATCCAGCATCGTGTTCGTGAGCTTTTGTGGGCGTTGTAGCTGATTCTTCTAGCTTTTTTACCAGAACTTTTTCCATTTGTTTTCTGCATGGCTTTTTGCATGTAGCGCTCCTACTTAACTGTTCCATTCTCGCTCTTTGGTCATGATCTTCAATATAGGTGTTCATACTTGTCCTTTACTTGTAAGTATTAATATATCCGTAAGTGCCAGTCCAATAATTGTTAATTAAATGCCATTCTGTCGCAGCCAACCCTAGTGGAATTTTTTGTTCTATTATTTCATAAAGGTTGTCTAATACTTCAGATTGTTTTTCTGCTCTATCTCCGGGGTCTGTTAAAGAGTCCCTCTCCGCAATTAACCTATCTCTAACTTCATGCAAAGCATCGTGCTCTGCTTTTAATTCTCTAAATCTATCTCCAGCCAATCTAAGTGTAGCTGGTACAAATAACACGTCTGGCTTACCATCTCGCGGCTTGCGTTGACCAGTAGTATTATTTATTCTGTCCTTGTATTTGCCAAACCTTTTCTGTAAGTTATACACATCTGTTTTATTAAAGTACTTAGGTATGTCATATGCGTGCATTATACTTCCGGGTACTAAGCTATGCTTCCACCTAAACATATGTAGTGTTTCGTGTTGTGTAACACTTTGTACAAATCTATTGCCTCGCTCGATATTTAAACCTATTTTTCTGGTACTATTTAGTAAAATATAGCCCTTGCTGACATATGCCAAGCCCAAAGCTCCGTACTCCATCTGGCTTTGTGGGCGAAAATAATAACGAATCTTAGCTTTTCTAGGGTCGCTGACTTTAATAAACTCAATATCACAAACTGTTTCCATTTCATCAAGAGCTTCATCAATCCTATTGTGCGTTTCTTGGGAAGATATTTCTGCCATGTGGCCGTTAGGCTCAAGCCAGTATTTTACCTTCTGTGCTTGTACATTGCAGGCGAAAACTAAACAAAAAACTAAACTTAGTAATACTTTATACATCTAGCCACCTCAAATAAATAAAGAAAAGAAATCCTAATATTTATCCTTCTTAGCAAAGCTCCTATAGTATTCCACTAAAATCCATATCTTCCATATCATTTTTACTGGCTCCAATTTTATAACTGGTTATTTCATGCTCCTGTGGTGCTACTTGCACAGATTCACTACTCATCCAAGGGCCAGTCCAACCCCCTATGGGATTTTTACCAACGTTTTCATAAGGCAGCCCAATTGCTTTTCTTCTGGACATACAAAGCCAATCAATGTATTGATGTAATACAATTTCATTTAGGCCGATAATTGATCCATCTTTGAACAAGTAAGATGCCCATTCTTTTTCTTCTTGGGCGGCTCTTTCAAACATTTTAACTGCATCTTCTTGACATTGCTTTGCCACTTTGGTGAAACCTTCTTTTTCTTCTTTGTGCAATATTTTTAATATCTCTTGCGTGTTGGCTAAATGTAGAGCCTCGTCACGCTTAATCAATTTAATAATGTCAGCATTGCCTGCCATCTTTTTGTTTTCTGCAAAAGCAAAAGAGCATATAAATGAAACATAAAATCTTACAGCTTCTAATATGTTAATGCTAACGATGGTCATGTAGATTTGTTTCTTGAGGTCTGAAGGCTTAGTTGATTCAGAAGCCATCCCCATTAAATTATTATAATCTTCAATAGCACCGTTTGCCCTTTTCATAATCTCTTTATCTTCGTATATACCCTCGAAGACTTCTGAGCTGTCTGCATATACATTTTGTATAATGTATGAATAAGACTGACTATGGATCTTCTCAAAGAACTGCCAAGTCATCATACAAGCTTCTAGCTCTGTATTTGTAACATACTCCAAGAGAGTTGGAACACCACGACATATGACACTATCTAGCATGGTTTGATATTTGAGATTAGACGTAAAGATAAATTTCTCATTGTCTGACATCTCCTTGAAGTCGCCCCGATCTTTCTTAAGCTCAATCTCCTCTGGTCTCCAGAAGTTCATCATCTGCATACTATCAAGCCTTTTAAACGCCGGATACTTGACGACATCGTATCGCTGAACACCCAAGTCTTTACCTAGAAAGAGGGGTTGGCTCATTGGATCTACATTTTTAGTATTAAAGATAGTTTTCATATTGCACAGGCTCCTGAATCACACCCCATATCTTTTTCGGTATCGCCATCACCATCCGGAGTGTTGGCATAATAGAAATTTTTAAGACCATACTTATACCCATATATCTGATCTTTAATGAGCACACTTAAGGGAATATTTCCATCTTCGTAGTGAGAATAATTATAATACAAGTTAGTACTCATACTCATATCTACAAACTTTTGTATGACGGCGGCTATGTTCATCATCCCCTTGTTGTCAGTCATTTCCCAAGCTATTGTGTAATAGTTTTTCCTGTTTCGGTAATTGGGAACTAACTGTTTTAAAACACCGTTCTTAGCCTTCTTGTATAAAAGCAAACTACGCACAGGCTCAATGCCGTTTGTGCTATTTTGTATCACGCTACTAGATTCACAAGGCATGATAGCAGATAAGGTAGAATGACGTAATCCATGTTTTTTAACACGTTTACGCAAATCCTCCCAGTCCATATTGTATTTAGGTTGAACCAATTCGTCAACAGATTTTTTATACCAATCTATAGGCAATAATCCTTTAGAGTATTTAGTGTCGGCAAATTTTTCACATGCCCCTTTTTCTTTAGCAAGATCACAACTAGCACTAATTAAATTCCATTGAATTTGCTCCATTATCTCATGTACAAGTTCTAACGCCTGATCGTCGCCATAGCCTATCTTATTCTTGGCTAGAAATCCTGCTAGGTTTGTAATGCCTATACCTAGAGATCTTCGGTTTTTAGTAAAATTCTCACCGGCAAGCACGGGATAGTCTTGGTAGTCAATAACGGCCTCAAGAGTTCTTACTGCCATGCGACAAGCATCTTCTATGTCTTTATCACTAGATAATTCTAAAAGGTTTAGTGCTGACAAAATACAAATACCAATTTCGCCATCTGGATCGTCGATAGACTGGATAGGTTTTGTTGGATGGATAATTTCTTGACACAAGTTTGACATATAGCAAGGGATGTCCCATGAGCCGTGTTCATTTGCTGAATCAATGTTCATGCTGTAAATGCGACCAGTCTCTAATCTTTCTCTAGCAAAAACTTGAGCCAATTGTCTAGCGGGAATCTTCTTCTTAAATTTTAGCGATCTCGCGTTTTCGTATTTTAGATATAGTTCTTGAAACTTTTTATTATCGCCAAACGCTTCATATAGCCCCTTGGCTTCATGTGGACTAAACAGCGTGATATCTTCGTTTGCAATCAGGCGGTCGTAGAATAGTTTGCAAAACTGAATGCTATAGTCTAGCTTCCTAACTCTGTTATCGTCAGTACCGGCGTTATTCTTTAGTACTAGAATGTCTTCAATCTCAAAATGCCAGAAAGGAACATGTACCGTGGCAGACCCTCCACGTAATCCATTTTGTGACGTTGATTTAACAGCGGACTCAAAGTTCTTGAGGTATGGTATAACGCCCGTATGGATAACCTCTCCGCCTCTAATCGGAGAGTTCATAGGTCTCATTCTTCCGATGTTGAGTCCGATACCTGCTCGACGCGCAGTATATTTTCCAACGGCGTGTATACTACTAAAAATACCATCCAAGTTATCATCAACGTCAACAAGAACACAACTAGAAAACTGCCGTATATTAGTTCTAACGCCAGCCATAATCGGTGTAGGAAGGTTGATTTTAAACGTTGAATAACAGTCATAAGCCTTCTTTACCTCAGCTATGTTGTCAAATAAGCACATGGCTATGCACATATAGGCAAACTGTGGTGTTTCATATATCCGACCAGTGCTACGATTTTTTACTAAATACTTATCAATCATCTGCTGGAGACCAGCGTATGTAAATAGATCGTCACGACCGTGATTAATATACTTGCCAAGCAGTTCTATATTTTCAGCGTCCCACTTTTCCAAGATTGTGGGGTCGTAAACCGCATTGTCTACATTTCTTTCAAGAAACAACAAGAAATCTGTCGGCTGATCCCCATAGCCCCACACTTCCTTTCTAAGCTGCATGTTTAGTAATCTAGCAGCGACATATTGGTAGTTGGGCGCAGTGGTAGAAATTAAATCGTTGGCGGATTTTATGAGTATCTTGTGTATATCGTCAGTTGATATGCCATCTGTTAGAGATAGATTGGCATTCATTTCAATATCCGAAAAAGAAACGCCACTTATACCGTCTGTGGCCCATTCGACCACTTTGTGTATTTTTTCCACATCGTATTGCTCACACTCTCCGCTTCTTTTCTTTACCTGCATAAATATCCTTTGGCAATTTTCAATTATTTGTCTATAATAATTTTTATATTGTTTAACTTGATTTCAATTATTGTTTGGTCACCATCTTCTCTTATATCAACATTATCTACTACAGATTGTATTTTGTCAACTGTTTTTTGTTCAATTCCTAATTCCGCCATAACTTTTTTAACCAACATTGACGTTAGGCCGCCATAACGGGCTTCTTTCATGTTATCTCTCCAGCTTGGATATTAACGCATCAAACTTCTCAGTGAGCTTATCGTTTATTGCCAGCTTGCAATCTACTACGCTTTCTTCTAATGCGTCTATTTTAGTATCTATTTTTGTCTCTAGGCTGACGACTTTGTCTTCTATGGAGGTCATTCTCCTGTTTAGTGCATCATTCACTTTTTCCTCCAATAGAATAATCTGCTTGCCGTGATTTACTATGCTAAATAAAGCCCATCCTAACAGGGGTAGTACGACCATTTGAATCATACTGCTTATTGCTTCCCATGTATCTGGCATCTTTTCTCTCCAGTGGAATCATGTTAAAAAAAAAAGGGGCGAAGAAGCACTCCCCGCCCCTCATTTAAGACTTTTTATTACATGCCGGTAATAGGCTTGTAGTCGAAGAAGTCGCCACCAGAGGCAACTGTCAACGTTACAAAGTCAACCTTCATTACCAACTCACCCGGAACCGCGCGTGTTGGATTTGCAGCACTATCACTTCTGCTTGCGGTAGCCCCAGCAACTGGGTTCCACATGTTGGTTGATGTCAACGTACTTGGTGTAGCGACAGCAGTACCAGCAGCGTTAAGATATAGATACCTTGAGCTAACTTTATTACCATTATTGAAGAAGCCAGCACGAGCAAATCGGTTTGCTCTAATTAGGCTAGTAACCTGAGCACCAAAGTCGTGCTCGAACTGATGAATAGCATTAACCGTATTACCTTGACCGGTAATGAGAACCTTTGTGCTAGACACTCCGGAAAGGGTATCGCTACTTGCAGCGATAACATATTTTCCAGCAGCCTCGTATCCAAAAGTACCAGCCGAAGCCGATCCACCAACTCCAACCATTTGGTTCGAGCTAAGACCGTCATTAAGAACTTTAGGTCTTGTGCCATCTTTAAACTCTGTAGCATTATCTTTCAATGCCAAGGCTTTAGTAATTACTGTTCCAGTAGTTGTATTACTGAGAATGGTTCCGCCTTCAGTAGCGTCACCAGAATAAGCTCCGCCAGTGGTGTTTACCAAATAAGCGGCTTGATTAGCAGGAACTGCCATAGTAGATCTCCCTTTGAAAATCAGTTAAGTAAAAATTGTTATGTCTTATCCCATTATCCAAAAAGAGATCCGGTTCCTTTTTAACATACACAAATTATACCAATTGGCAGTTGCTTTTTCTACATAAATTTACAGCCCTTTTTAATCTTCTTCTAGCGGTCTCTCGGCTATATCCGTTAGCCTCAGCAATTTCCACCATAGTCATATTGCCAAGATACCTTTGTTTAAGTATATTAGATACGTCTTCAGGCAGGCCAATTAGGATATCCATAAACTCTCTAGAGCTGTCTCTGTAGACCGAATCAGATTTAATAAAATCTAATTTAATATTATCTAGATACAACATCTGCTTTTTCTTTTTGAGTTCGTTTTTGAAGGCAAAAGAAAGCTGTTGATAAAGATATGAGGTGAACTTTGCACCTCTGGATTCATCGTATTTATCTATACATTTCCACAGGGTAATCATCTTAATAGACTCTAGCTCGTCTCTGTCTATGGAACGATTGTATCTGTTAGATACCGCGTTCATTATGTTTACAATATTAGGGTCTTTCAAAAGTTCGTCAATTTTATCCATCGTTTCCTCTCAATATTATCCCACCACGGGATTTTTTAAGTTCAAGTAATCCACTCAGACCGTCAAGATACATTTTATCCATCTTGTCTGAAACAATATATTCAACTTCACCTTCAGGCGAAACCAACATCGACCAATATTTTTTAGTCTTCAGTTGTTCTTTTACTAGATCTACAGTAGCTTGAGTATTTTCGTTTGAAAGTATCTCTTGCTCAGTATAGACACATAGCTCTTTTTCTATGCTTGTTCTCACTTCCTTTATTTCAAAAAGCTTACCAACCCCTATAAAAAAGGAGTATCTTCCCATAACCCGCAAAGCTTCTACGCCATTAACAAGTTCTATTTTATCAGCTATATCGTTTGTTATATCAAAATTACTATGACCCATCCAGCAATCCCATCTGTCAGATGGCTTAAGGCAAGATTCTTCTGGGTAAACACCTATAGGAGTATATATTAATCTTTGTTGTTGCATGAACATTTCGGGTGAAAAAAAATCCGCTGGTACTTCAAGCTCACTATATCCCGCTTCGCCTCCGCCTGCTTCTGGAAAAATCATGTCCTGCGGTAGCATCATTTCTTCTGCCACAGCATTCCAACTTTCCCAAGCTATTTGTTTAGGTTTGGACATTAAAACCTCCATTGTGGGCGATTATAGTTTTAATACGTCACGAGGTGAAACCGCCAAAGAATCACCTCCTGAGTTCTCGTCCTTATTTTTTTCTGTTGACATCACGAAGTCTTTTATAGTCTCGATTATACATAAGAAGTCTTCCTCATTATCTTCTAGTACACATTGTTCCTTAAGTTCCTTTAGTATTTTATCCATCAAATCATTGTAGGCGATTCCATAAAATATTGAAGATATGGCCTCTATACCTTTATCGGTACTATCCCAGTCGCAAGTATAGCCAAACTCTTCATTTTTATTTATATTTATAGTCAACTGTGCTATGAGTTCATCTTTGGAGCTATAAGGGTCTTCTTGATAGGAGTTGTTCGTAGTATTCATCTATTTGGTTGTCCAATCTTTCTAGTTCTTTGTATGAGAAAAATCCTCCAGACTTTTCGGCCCCTAATATTTCTGGCATCATTATTGTATATACGACTTCAGCCGTTGAGTTATCTAGCTTCCTAAATCCCGACACGTTACGATTTAACCAGTCTGGCTCTACGTGTAAATATTTTGATATTATGTCATCTACCGTATCTTTTTCATTTTTCGTAGACATGTATCCTTGCGACAACTGCATATCGTCATCCAGATACATTTGAATTCTTCTAGGATCAGAAATCGGAAGGTCTTTAACAACCTTTGTGATGAGAAGAGTTATTTTAATCTTCATTCTGGTCGCTGGCCTCTTGTGGAGGAGCAGTCGAGATTTGCTCTTTTACTTTTTGCAAAACCTCAAACTGTGAAGCTGATCTTTCATAAGATGATAGAGCTTTAAGTAGTCTTTCCATGCAATCTTTAGCAGATTGATCTTGGACGCAACAATTTATTTCAAATGCGTATTCATCCATACGACCCTTTATTACGCTTTCCGCTGCCTTAATTATGTTCATTTTCCTGTCCCTTTGTATATATAAAAACGAGCCCGCCACAATCCATTATAGCAGACCCATATTGAAAGTCAAGTTAATTATTTAAACACCAAGCAAAACCCATGAATGTTTCGCTTAGATCTATTTTTTCAGTTTCTGCTATATCGTGATTTTCTTTCCCAAGTATGCCAACCATAGCGTTTTTGGTTGATGAAGAAAGGTCTTCATATTTTCCTTTTAGAGAGTCTCCAAAAACTTCTTTAGCAGAAAAAACATATACATCGTTTACTTCTTGAGCGGTTGCATCATACCCTAAAATTCTTCCGGCAAACTCTTTATTAAACAAACACAAAACGAGCTTGTCGTTATTGTCGTTGATTGATTGAGAGACCGGCGACCACTGATTAATGAGTGATTCTTTGGGTTTCTGTATGACTATCGCTGGCACACTATCAGGCATCTCTGGAATAACATTCTTGATTGTGCCCCAGAAAAACCCAGCCAGTATTAACAAACACCCCAAAACTAAACTAATGTTTTTATTCATAGTACTGAAACCTTTTCGTCAATTTTTGGTTTAGATGGTTTTTTAGCGAACGCTAGAAAAACCTCACGTAACTTCTCTTGGGCCTCCACTAGGCCAGCGGCTTCACAGGCGTTGTCTAAAGACTCCCACTTGTGAACTATTGAAGTTAAATTATTGCTTTTTAAAGAAAGCTCTACACTTGGAGCACTACGCTTTAGCGGTTTAGTTGATTTCTTTATGAGGTTTATGGCGGGAGGCACTAAAAATAGCACCCCTCCACCAATCAACAACCACTGCATCGGAGTTAAACTCGTTAGAAGCTCAATCATTGATCCCTCTCTTGTTATTTAGTTTCTCGAACAGTATCACCAATAACCCAAGCAACAACGATGGTTACTATACCAACGACTTGCTCTGTGTCAAGAGCGAATCCGAAAAGCTCAGACGACACGATGCCAACCAAACCAACAGCCGACACCCAAAATCTACGTGATTTCAAAAGTGACTTTACTTTATCCATTTTAACTATCTCCCATAAAAAATTTAGGCACGATTTGCCCTATCTAAAAAAATTCAAAATCCTTCTTGGCCTTACACGTTCCATGTTTTTGCTTGCGACTCCCCTTTTGTGATACGGACAGTCTGTAGTGTGTCCATCTCCGTGGGTTATTATACCCGTTCCCTTGCAGATACACTTGTCCACATCGGGATCTGGCCCATTAGGTTTGTCGTCTGGTGAGGGTTTTGTATTTAAAATCTCTTCTTCTGCTAAATCAAAAGCCTCTTCTATCTGGTTTATTATAGTATCTACTTCGTCATTTGTCAAAGTATTTCTTGAGTAAGATTCATTTTTTACAGAAAATAATAAAGCCAATAAAATACAGGCTATTGCTGCAACAAACGATCTGTTGGAAATTGTACTTTTAATTTTTGTGTTCATATTAAAAAACCTCATCTATTGTCCAGTCTATTCTTCTAGCAGGAAAGCCATTTACGTCACTAAAGACCCAAGCTCCACCACCAGATAACATTCCACGAGCATCTTTTTCTCTGATCCAAAAGCTACCTTCAGGTTGGTCTAGTCTTTTGGGCCCAGAGTTCCAGATTCCCCATGAATTTTGAATCAGGAATAATGTTTCATTGTATATTTCTCGGCTGTCATCACATGCAATCCAAGCCATCGCGTGATTCCATCCGCTAGATCTTTTTGCGATGCCATTGCTATCTCTCTTGCTAGAGAATCCATATCCAGAACAAACTGATAAGGCGTATCCGTTTGCTAGAGCGTCTCTCGCCTCTTCTACAGTTCTAATTGATGAGATAGTTTTAACCTGATGCTTCTTAGCCTCTGTCACATATACATCTTGAGGTATTTTTTTATTTGCGCCAAGACTTGAATTATACTTTGACAGATCAACATCACCATAGTCTTTCCTAATAAGAATACCTCCAGTTTGGTTGACATATCTCGCTGCACCAGAGCAGGTCATTCCTTGGCCCCTGTGCCCTCTTGACTGGTATATACCCTCTGTAGCTCCACGAGCCTCAAACGACTCCCTGTCACCCTTAATGTCTATCTCAACAGCTCGTGTAATGTCTACAGCGTTTCTTGTTGAATGAGCAACACAGTCTCCTGTAGTCTGTCCTTCAACAGGACCGAAGTCTGGATCAAATTTTAATAGAGACTTGAATGGTAATGATTTCTTACCTTCTCCGTCCCCATAAAGATCGTAAGCCGCAGCTCCAAAAACAGGCATAGAAAGCTCGCCCATTAGTTTGGCAGTGTCTTCCGGATCGCAAATGCTGCCAATAAATCCCTTTCTATAGAGACTTAAAATCTTGCGTGGTGTATTAAAGTCCATTGATAACCTCTCTGGCGGAGTTGTCCCAAGAAAAATGAATTGAAGTTTTAATGCCTTCCTCATTTAAACATAGGCGTTTTTGTTTTTTGTTACTGTTAACCGTTCGCATGTGATTAAGTATTTGTTCCTTTTGTAGTTCTCCAATACTGGCCCATTCGCCATGAGAACCATTAAAGAAAACTCCATCATGAGCTATCTCTAAGTTTTCTATATCCACTAGAAGTGTGTTACTATTGTTGCAGAACTCAGTGTGTGCAGAATAATTTGTAGCTATGACTTGTTTACCACACGCCATCATCTCAAGAAGCTCTAAATTCCAGCCTTCTGCTCTTGATGGGAACACCCCGCAGTCAGCCTGTTTCATTATATTATACACATCTTCATGGGTTTGCTGTCTGGGAATTATCCTAATTTTGTTACCAAGAGGAGACGATCTGTACAGGTTTTGCCAGTCGTCATTACCTTTACCTATGAAGGGGTTATCGCACATCATCCATAGTTCAACATCGTCGTCTTGGGTAAATGCGGAGTTAAAACACTCTAGCAAAACATCGTGACCTTTCCTCTTTTCCCACTTTCCGCAATTTAGGAAAACTGTAGGCGTTCTGCCAGACAGGGCGGGTTGGAAAAGCTGTGCGTCAACGCCCAAAGGAACTACATGAATACGATCCTCATGGAAAGATCCAGTCATCTGATCTAGCATTACCCGTTTTGCCCATTCAGAACAAACATAAATTTTATCACAATGACTGAGGCTTAGTTTTTCTTCTTTATTAAATTCAGTTAGTTCAAATATAGGAAAGCCTATATGTTCTCCATGTCCTACAAATTGAAATAAATCATTCTGATGCCATATCTTTACGCATGGCTTAACTGTTTGATCATCTCTGTTATCCAATCCGGATTGTATAGCTGAGTCAATGAACTCCGGTCTTGAAATAGGATACAGGGCGGTGGTGCGATCTAACGCGAATAAACTTTTAAAAATATTGTATCCAGCC
>TARA_R110002110_G_scaffold415138_1_pt1 | contig 24145 bp, 9 predicted proteins | sample TARA_R110002110 | Tara Oceans TARA_R110002110 (sample SAMEA4397330) | marine metagenome | biome: Polar Biome; feature: [SRF] surface water layer (ENVO:00010504); material: water (ENVO:00002006), including particulate matter (ENVO:01000060) such as... | depth 5 m
TAGTTGGTTAAATACTAAGTGGATCTGGTTTTCAAGGGAGCACTACACATAACAACTACCAAATAAATCTATTCTTTTCCTCCCCAGATATATGTTATGTCCCCGCACTATATTTGATTTGGTTTTTTAACAGCAAACTCACGTTTTAATAAATTAGCTGCTATTTTGGCTTCTTGATTAGCGGCTTTGTAACGATGTTTACGTGACTGTTTGCTAACAATTCCAGCTTCTTTCATTAAATTACGCACTTTATAGCGCCCAACTTGCTTGCCCTCTAATTTTAGCTGCTTTGATATCGTCCTCAGTGGAGTCACGGCTTTTAGAATGAATCGCAATAACTCGTGCTTTCAGTTTTTCTGGTATGGACAAATTACGTTCTTTTTAGATTTTCCTTGGTAGTTATAGCTGCTGGGGTTAATGCCAAAAACAAGACATAACTCTACAACTGTATAATGCTCTCTTAAGTTATCAATCAATTTTATTGACTCAAAGAATCTGACATTAAGAGAGCTGTAGCCTTTTTTAAAATATCTTTTTCCCGTTCTATGCGTCTAATTTTAGACTCTAATTCCAAAATACGCTGTTGTTCAGGGGTTATAGTCTTGCCTTGGGCAGGTGTAATGCCTTGCTGTTCTTCCCGTAGCTGCTTAACCCAACGCTCCATTGCCGTTACGCCAACGCCAACTGTTCGACACGCGTCTTTAACTTTATAACCCTGATCTACTACTAAGCTAGTTGAATTTGTCTTAAACTCTGCTGAAAATACTCGTCTTGCCATTTTGAACACCTCTTGTATGCGATAGTATATTACTACCTAGGGGTGTGTCTAAAATCATTAAACCACTACATTATCACTTATTCCATTTGCACAAAGGTTGAGATGGGTGACGTTCGTGCCATTTAAGCCTTTTGTGAGTGGCTTTGCACCTTCATTGTCAATCTTATTATACTAAGGTTGAGGTGGGATATTTTCGTGTCTTTAAAAGCGGCTGCTATTGCTTTTACGCCCTCATCCCCCATCTTATTCCAGCTAAGGTTGAGGTGGGTTATTTTCGTGTCTTTTAAAGCGGCTGCTATTGCCTTTGCACCCTCATCTCTCATCTTTTCCAGCTAAGGTTGAGATGGGCAATGTTCGTGTCTTTTAAAGCGGCTGCTATTGCCTTTACGCCCTCAATGCCAACCTGATTCTCGCCAAGGTTGAGGTGGATTATGGGGTCTCAGGGCATAAGGTCATATTCCGCCCTATATGCCCTGGGACCTTACTTTGATATCAAGAGGTTATGATTTTGGGCCAGAATCCTTCCTCGCCGATTATCCTTTATAAATCATAGAGTTGGAGAACCCCGTGGGTAATATTCGGTACTTATGTGGAGGAAACCAAAATTGTAAGGCTTTCCCTCTGGGTAATGAAATACGCGACCCATCATACTCCACAAAATTAATTAATTTCAATCAACATCATGAGAGCATAAATTTTTTAAAATAGAACTGAAAAAAAACTCAGCGCTGAATACTCAGGGTTGGTGTTAAACACAGACTGCAAACACAACGCATGCAGTTAAGCGTGCTTCAGGCGGAATGAACAATAATATTCGCATATTTCAAGCACTTAGATAAAAACTTCGTGAAAATATCTCAGCTGTTAATAGACTAATAATTTTAAGTATTTTCACTTACCATGCCGACAAGAGTACAGTATTAAAGTGTTAACATGAAGCTGGAAATATTAATATGCCTAGACTGAGTATTGTTGTTATTTTTCTGATAATCCTAATTATGGCGATTATTGGATTAACATTTGTGTTTGGATCATACCAAACACAACCCCAAATAAATGCTTCAGCTGCTCCTATAAAAGTAAATGCTTCAGCTGCTCCTATAAAAGTAAATGTATCAAAGCTTGTTAAACTAAGGCACCCTATTTATTTCGAGTTGCTTGGTCGAGTAACTCCATTTGAAGTATCACAAATTCGCCCCCAAGTGACAGGTATCATCCAAGAGAAGACGTTTGTGGAAGGGAGTAATGTTGTACAAAACCAACAACTTTATCAAATTGAGCCTGCTCCTTTTATAGCAGCCTTCAATCATGCCAAAGCTAACCTAGTCAAAGCTAAAGCTATTTACGACACCGTTAAGATGAGAAAAGATCGTTTTTACACACTGTTGAAAAAAAAATCAATCAGCGTGCAAAAGTATGAGGATGTATTGCTTGAACTCGCCGAAGCTGAAGCACAAATCCTGGTTGAACAGGCCAAAGTAGAAGAAGCTGAAATTAATTTAAACTATACGAAAGTTTTAGCACCCATCTCAGGATATATAGGAAAATCAAATGTAACCAAGGGTGCTTTAGTTACTACAAATCAAGACGAAGCACTTGCTCAAATTACAAGTCTTGACCCAATATACGTTGATATAAACCAACCTATACAAAACATCGATCGGAAAATAGATTTTTTAGCAAAGTTAAAAAATCAAACAATTACCCTCCATTTTGATAGCAGTATAAACTCTTACCCACTACCAGGCATATTAAAGTTTGCTGATATTGTTATTGACGAAGATACTAATTCAATCTTGTTACGTGCTGAGTTCGCGAACCCGAATAAAGTTCTTCTCCCCGGTCTATTTGTCAAAGTCAAATTGCTCGAAAAGTTTGTGATAGGCTATAAAATTCCGCAACATACATTGCAACGTAATCCAGAAGGATCCCCCTTCATATATATTGCAGATCAAAATAGCACTATCCAAATCATTGATGTAGATATTATGTCACAACTTGATAACCATTATGTCATTACGGGTAAGATTCCAAAAGACGCATTTTTATTGCTGGATAACTTGGTAAGAGTGCAACTAGGTAATAAAGTTGAAACTCATTTAAATACAGCTATAGGAGGTCAATAAAAAATGGCTTCTACATTTTTTATCGATCGCCCTGTTTTAGTCTGGGTCATTATCCTGTTTATGGGGTTAGCCGGATTTATTGCTTTATACAATATGCCTATAGAGCAATATCCCGTGGTGGCACCTCCGACCATTACTATTGAGGCGAGCTACCCGGGTGCGAATGCAAAAGCAGTTGAAAATGGTGTTACCCAAATTATTGAGCAAAGCTTAACGGGCATAGATCACCTGCGCTATTTTAACTCAGCAAGTGCTGATAATGGCATGACGATTACTCTAAGCTTCGATCCTAAAGCGGATCCTGATGTCGCTCAAGTTCAAACCCAAAATCGCATCCAAACTGCGTTCAATCAATTACCTCCTGAAGTATTGGCGCAAGGAGTAACCGTCAACAAGGCAAATTTAAACTTTTTATTGATTGCCGCTTTTTATAACCCAGAAGGTAAATTTAGTGAGCAAACCCTGAGTGATATTGTCGCATCCAAGCTTAGAGAACCCATTGCTCGTGTAAATGGAGTTGGGGATGTGGAAGTATTTGGCGAGCCTCATGCAATGCGGATATGGCTGGACCCGCTTAAGCTTCGCAGTTATGATTTAACACCAATTGATGTAAAAAAAGCCCTACAAGCTCAAAACATTGATGTGTCTTCAGGCCAAATAGGCGGCATGCCACTTGCGCCAAAACAACAACTGAATGCAGTAATTAATGTACAGTCACTTTATAAAACACCAAAAGAATTTGAAGACATACTATTGAAAGTGAAAAGTAATGGCTCCACCGTTAAAATCAAAGACGTAGCTCGTGTTCAAATTGGTGCCAAAACTTACGATAGAATAGTACGCTACAAGCGACTTCCAGCAGCTGGAATTGGGGTTAGTTTGGCATCGGGTGCGAATGCATTAGACACGACTAAGCGCGTAAAGAAAACCATAGAGCAACAAATACAAGCCATCTCAAATGAGATTGAAGTATTTTACCCTTATGACACAACGCCATTTATAAAAAAATCAATCAATAACGTACTACAAGCATTTTCAGAAGCCTTATGTTTGATTTTAATCGTTTTATTCGTATTCTTGCAAAATCTACGCGCAACTTTTATTGCATTTATTACCATCCCTATCGTTGTATTGGGGACTTTCTCTATACTGTTCTTTCTAGGGTTCAGTATTAATATTTTAACTTTATTTGCTTTGATCTTAGCAATAGGATTATTAATCGATGATGCAATAATCGTGATTGAGAATGTCGATAGAGTGATGATGGAAAAAAATTTTTCACCCCGCAAATCTGTGATTCTATCGATGTCGGAAATTACAGCTGCACTTATTGGCATTGCTTTAGTATTATCCGCTGTATTTGTTCCGATGATCTTTTTTCCAGGAACATCTGGCGAAATTTACAAGCAGTTTTCAGTCACAATCATTGTCTCTATGATATTGTCGGTTTTAGTCGCTTTGTTTGTATCACCCTCTCTTTGTGCCAGCATACTAAAACTTAGCAAGCGCAAAAAACCATATGTTTTTTTTATCTTGAGTGATGTTAACCGCTTCTTCGAAAAAATCAAACAGCTTTACTTATCAACTGCAAATACAATGCTCAAGCATAGCGGTATGTTTGTAATTGTATTAATTGGTTTGTTTGTCTGTTTAGGTCTTTTATATGTCAAGTTGCCTAAGTCTTTCATCCCAAATGAAGATCAAGGTATTGTTTATTTTCTGGTAAGCGCACCCAATAACAGCTCTATTGATGCCACTTTAGACAGCGTAAAAATTGTTGAAGATTATATTCTAAGTGAAGAAAAGGAAAGTTTAAAAGATTTATTTTCAATAACTGGGTTTAGCTTTGCGGGTATTGCGCAAAACACAGCTATCGGCTTTATAGGATTAAAAGATTTGACTGAGCGCAACTTAAATCGTGACTCTGTTTTTGCATTCTCAGAGCGTGTTTCTAAAGCGCTTGCCAACCTGCCTAACGCTTATTTTTTCGCTTTTTTCCCTCCACCTATTCCCGAACTTGGCAATTCATTTGGCTTTGATTTACAGTTGGTAGATAGTGCGGGTTTAGGCCGAGAGCAATTACTGAAAGCTCGTGATACCTTATTACAATTAGCAGCAACAGATTCTAGGCTCATTAATGTGCGCCATAATAGCCTAGATGATCAACCTCAGTACAAATTAAATATCGATAAAGCCAAAGCTTTATCGATGGGACTGAAAATAGAAGATATTCACGAGACTTTGCAAATTGCTTTTGGCTCTTTATTTGTTAATTTTTATAATGATCAGGGCAAAATAAAACAAGTGACGTTACAAGCGGATGCCCCCTTTAGGATGCAAGCCAATGATATTAACAATTGGTATGTACGCAATGTTCAAGATGAAATGGTTTCTTTTCAGGCTTTTACTTCTGGGGAATGGCTCACCGGCCCCGTCAAACTTGAAAGGTTCAATGGTTTACCTTCAATCAACATTGTGGGTGAGGCTAAGCCTGGAGCAAGTAGTGCTCAAGCTATGGCGGCGATTCAATCAGTGGTCAACGAACATCTCCCAAAAGGGATCCGTCTTGAGTGGATAGGATTATCATTTGAAGAACAACAAAATATTACCGGAGCACATGTTCTTTATTTGATCTCTATATTCGTCGTGTTCTTGGGGTTAGCAGCTTTATATGAAAGTTGGACAATACCCTTTACTGTATTATTGACCCTGCCTTTAGGTGTATTGGGTGCAACCTTGTCCGCTGCTTTATTCAGCTTAGAAAATGATATATATTTTCAAGTTGCGGTATTGACGACTATTGGACTCTGTGCCAAGAATGCAATCTTAATTGTAGAGTTTGCCAACAACTTGTTAAAACAAAACCATAGTAAAACGGAATCAGCTTTAATGGCATTAAAATTACGATTTAGGCCAATTATTATGACCTCTTTGGTTTTTATCATGGGGGTATTACCCCTGGCCCTCGCACAAGGCGCAAGTGCCAATAGCCAAAATGCCATTGGGATTAGTGTCGTAGGCGGAATGTTGGCAGCAACCATTCTCGTCCCGCTTTTTGTTCCGTTGATATTTTGCTTAGTGTGCAGAAAAAATAAGGCTGTCGTAAAACAATGACCTGCTGCAAACTTTGAGATTGTTAAAGATGAAATATCTGTGGGAGTGAGTCTTCGACAACCTTGAGAGAATAGAGAACATAGTTATCATCTACGAAGATACAAATTGATAGAGCTTCATTAGGCTGCTGATCAGTATAAGCACCATTGATAACATTGCACAAATTACAATTGCCAGGCCAATAATTTGGAAACTCCCAGTGTAATAATGACTTACAAATTGTATCATTAAAGCCGATCCCATTAAACGAGCACTTTGCAGAACTGCGGAAGCACACCCTTTATTATCCGGAATAATATCTAGACTCATTGGAAATAAAATGTTTACTGGAAATACTACACCTAAAGAGTAAAAAATCATCCCTAGGGTAATTAATATGGGAGACATAACCTGCCCAAAAGCCATAAAACTGATAAATATAAGACTCAATAGTGTTAAGAGCACACCAGCATAAAAGCATTGTTTGTGGCTAAATTTTCTTAAGAACCATGGACTGGCAATACTAATTAAAGCAAAAAAGAAAATTAATGATCCCTGATAAAATCCAAAGAGCCTTAGGGGCACATCGAGATCCTGCATATACAAAATAGGCGCTAAGCTGATAAACATCCAATACGGTAATATTAATAAAATCAGCGTGAGCAGCAACATCACATAAGTTTTCGATTGCAATAATGGCTTATAAGCACTGAAGTTGGAATTAACTTCCGACGCCTTATGTCTATTGGGAATAAAGATGTAACTTGCAATAAAACAAATTACACCAAATATCATCAAGAAGGTAAAATTACCCTGCCAGCCGGAATAAAGGGTAATAAAGCTGCCAACAATCGGAGCACCAGCCATCGTCAATGTGACGACCCCATTGAGTACCCCCATAATCTCCACTTGTTTATCCATTGGATTTTCATCAGCCACAATTACATAGGCCAAAGTAGCAGGGCCTGCAATCCCAATACCTTGGATAGCTCGACCTAGTAGTAGTAAGGGATAGCTTGGAGAAAATGCGCATATTGCACTACCGAAAATAAAACCAGCTAAACTCCATAATATAACCACCCTTCTATTGAAGTGATCACCCAAAGCCCCTGCTATTAAACAAAAAACAGCAAAGCAAACAAAGTTTATGGTTAATGATAGCTCTACTTCGAATGGGCTTAGGCTAAATGCTTCTTGAAGCAGCGGAAAGCTTGGGATGTATAAATCCAACTCAGTTCCACAAAGCATTTCTAACAATATAACAGTCAGAATTCTGAAATTTAGCATGTTTAGGGCAATAAATCAGATTGGTTTTTTGAGATGATAACAAAGCTGGTATAAAATCACAAGCTATTTATCAACAACTGGATGAAGTTGTCTAGCTGTGTTTTAGATAGCTTAGGATAACTTAGCCCAAGATATGAAATTAGCTCAGCCACATGCGTATTAACGGCTTGCTTGTGTATTGGCTTTTGCTGATTAATATTCGTGATATCATCACGCTTGAGATAGAGCGGTATTAATCGATAAGCATCATCTTTGGCGTTTAGCTTAGAAAGATATTGCTCTTGCCACTGTTGAATAGACGTGTAACTTAGCTTAATACCCTGCTCTTCAATCCAATCGAATAAAGTGTTACTGGTTATTGGCTGAGGATGATTCAGGTTATAAACCAAGTGTTCCATTTTTGAACTGGTTGCCAACTCAACTAATATTTTTGCAACAAAATCGACTGGCAGACCATCCATAATAAATAGATTGTTGGGCACCATACCCAATTGGCAGATTGCTCTAGCCAATATAAAAACATGATTATCCTTGGAGTTGAAATATCTGGTTTGGCTATTTTCCAAAATCAGTGTGGGGCGCAATATGGTAACATCAAACCCTCTTTGCTTGGCAACCTTATATAATTGCTCTGATACCCATTTGCTAGTCAAGTACCCGCCCTGTTGTAAACTAGGCGGCGTGCTTCCAATATCTTCGATGATTTCAGCTTGATTATTGGTATCAAAACATGCTGACAAGGTGGACAAGTAGATAACCCTTTTTTTACAGCCTTTGGAGGCGAGTTTGAGAATTTCAACATTACTAAGTACATTAACATCTCGTAAATTATCATAGGGTAAAATATGGTTAACTACCGAAGCACAATGGAAAACATAGCCTATTTCATTTTGTAAAAGAGTATAGATATGTTTATTTAAGCCAAAATATCTTTTTGCAATGTTTGCTTGAATGGGCAAAAGACGTGTATAGAGTTCATTGGGAAATCGAATCGATAGTTTATCTGGTTGTTGCGTTAAAGCATAAATTTTGAAGTGGGTATGATTGAGAAGATATTCAATAACATGAAAACCCAAAAAACCATTAGCACCTGTCACCAAGACACTTCGGCCCTGATTAGTACTACATTCTAAATTTAAATTCTGAACGAGCAAGGTGTCTTTCATGTAGGGTGCATTAATATTAAAATCGAAAACAAACTGCGGTCGGTCTTTGCTTTCAATGTATTCTGCTAGATCTTTTGCTGATGGATACGCATAAATATCTTCTAGTTGTATATCTTTATTGAAGCTTGATCTAACTTGTGTTAAAAGCTTAGCCACTAATAAGGAATGCCCACCCAGTTTAAAGAAGGAACTACTAGGAGGAACATTTGGAATATTAAGCACATTTTCAAATACTTTTAGCATTGCTTGAACACTAGGGGTGTACTTTTCTTCTTTAGCAGTTGTAAGAACTAGGTCTTTAACAGTCTCTTCATCTACTTTGCCGCTTTGTTTCAAAGGGATATAAGGAACATGATAAATTTTACTTGGCATCATATAGTATGGAATCGTTTTCTTTAAAGCATTCCGTAAGTCGGGTTCTGCCATATTGCTTACGACATAGGCCTTTATTTCATTTTCATCAAAGTTCACATAGGCTTTTTCTATGGCAGGTTGCTCCAGCAGAGCATTGTATATTTCATCTAGTTCTATTCTAAAGCCTCTTAGTTTAATCTGATTATCCTTGCGACCAAGCAACTCTAAGCCACCATCAATCTGCCAGCGTCCCACATCTCCGGTTCTATACATTTTTTGTCCCTGACTATTTGGATTGTCAAGGAAGTTAGTATTTGCTTCTATCTGTCCTAGATATTTTGAGGCTAAACCAACACCTGATAGATAAATATCGCCATATACCCCTACGGGCAATAATCGAAGCTGTGAATCAAGAACGTGTATTTGTACCCCAGCTACAGGTTGTCCTACGTGAATTTTATCTTCGGTATTTGTTAACTTGGTATAACTGGCAATGATCGTGCACTCAGTGGGCCCATAAAAATTATAGGTATTCACTCCCTCAATCAAATAGGCTTTCTTAAGTATTGATGGTGATAATGACTCCCCAGCAAAATAAATATTCTTTAGTTTGGAATTTAGTACTTTGTTATTATCTAAAACGTAATCATAATATGAAGGCGTTGCAACCATATGATTTACCTTATGGTTAATGATAAGGTCAATGCCCAGCTCCATATTTAAGCTTTGCTCCTCATTCGGCAAGACTAAACACGTACCAGAGAACAAAGGCCAAAATAAACTGCCTAAGAAACCATCAAAATGGATTGCAAAGGGATTATAGAAAACATCATCTGAATTTAAAGTAAAGGTCTCCAGCCACCATTTTACTCGAGCAAATATGCTTTTATATTGAATTGGCACCCCTTTGGGTGTTCCTGTAGTCCCAGAAGTAAAAATGATATAAGCATCATGATTCAGATCTACCGCTTTTGCTGGCCCGCTTGTATGTTTAACAGCTTTTGTCATAAGCGATGAGATAGATATACAACGAGCATCACGCATAGGGGGGGTTGAAGTGTTGTAAATAATTAATTTAGGATCTGTTAGATCAACTATATTTGATAATCTTTCACGTGGAGTGGTATATTCAGCCGGTATGAAGCAGGCACCACATTTAATTAAAGCTAAAATACTAATGATAAATTCAGTAGAACGTTTAAAGTACAATATAACCCTATCGTTCGGCTGAATGCCTTTTTGAGTTAGTGAAGAAGCGACTTTATCAACTAGCCTGTCAAATTCAGAGTAATTGGTGGTTTTACCTTCAAATAATAGACAAGGTCTAGAAGGATATAATCTAACCGCATGTTGCCATAGTAGATAGAGGCTATTATTCGATTCGAGTTGTAATACTGCCTCTGTTGATTTGTAAATTACATCCTTATGCTGGAAAAGCGACACTTGATCAATTGGTTTATTAGGGTTTTGCAGTATGCTCTCTATGCAAATTTGCCAATAATCAATCCACTTGCATATTGTTTTTTTCTTAAATAGACCTGTGGCGTATTCGATATACCCCGTCAACTGCTGCTCATGTACTTCAAGGCTAACTGACAAATCATACTTAGAAATAGGATAATCATATGTGAATTCTTTAGATTGCACATTGCTTAAAGACAAGCTATATTTTTCAATTTCTTGCAAAACAAATAAAACTTGGCATAAAGGCTCATGCTCTAAAGTACTAGGATAGTTAATTTCTTTGAGAATATCATTGAATGAAAGGTTGTTATGAGACAAAAGCTCGGTCAGATTAAATTGTGTTTTAGTTAGCAAGTCTAAAAATGTCAATTTTGTAGATATTTTCTCATAAAACGGTTTTACATCAACTAAATATCCTATGACATTTTCGTAACTAAGCTTTCTTCTATCGTTGACTGGAATCGCAATGGTGTTTTGTTGATGGCCAGACAATTTATATAGTAACATGTTAAAGCTTGCGAGTAGAAAGCTATATTTTGTTGAGTGATGTTTCATGGCAAGATCATTTATCTTTTGGGTCATACTCAATGGAAAAGAGAAATAAACTCTACCACCATGGAAGGTTCTTTTATTAGCTCGCTCATAGTCTAGGGGTAAGGGACTCCTAACAGGTGCTTCTTTTAAGTATTGATTCCAAAACTGTCTTTGCTCACTTAGTTGATTCTCCGGTATTTCTATTTCAAATCCTCTGCTATAGTGATTAAAGTTCACTTCATTGCTAAATTCAGTGATATCTAGTTCCTTTTCCTCTGAGCTGCCATAATGATTATACAAGTTGTTGAGTTGTTTGAAAAAAAGATGCACCGACCATCCATCCATTATAATATGATGGAATACAAAAATTAAATATTTTTCTCCAGAACTAAAGTCACAATAAGCACAACGAAATAATGGTGCATGGCTTAGATTAAAGGGGTGCATGATCATTGTATAAAATAAGGCCGCTTTATCATTATTGTCTAAAAACAAATCCTGTGCATTAAATTCATCAGGCTGCACTATCATTTTTGTAGGTGTATCTTTTTCAATAGGACTGAACGCTATCTGAAATACATCATGATTTTGTATGATAAAATTTATTGCCTTATTAAGATTTCTCAAGTCTGGCTTTTTGGAGATCTCAAAGATTACAGGGATATGATAAGCACTATTATAGGGATAGAGTTTTTCAATATACCAAATTTGAGTCTGAGCAGGCGTGAGTGAATGATTGAGATCAGAACTAATTAAGCTTGATGTAGAATGAGGCTCGCTTGGTGAAATACTTTGGATATACTCTGCAATAGCATATGGTGTTTTCAGTCTATAAATATCTTTGAGGCTCAGATGAGTGCTAATTTCTTTATTAATCCTTGCAATTATTCGTAGATAATTTAGTGAGTTGCCACCTAAGGAAAAAAGAGACACCTCTGAATCTATCGATGTCTTCTCCAACACATCTTGCCAAATCTTGATTATACTCTCTAATATGGCCTTGGGCTGTACAACGCTATTATTTTTTCTTGATGCATTTAAATGTGTCGTCTTGGTATCTGCTTTTGATATCACTCCAACACCTTTTTCTTCTCCTGAAATATTAGAGAGCTTTAAGTAATATTCAAGATTTTGATCTGGTTTATTAATAGGGGCGTTTAACAGCTGTGTCAGATTATCCAGCACCCTTTGAATTGTTTCTTGATAATGCAAAGAGGATGCATAATGTATTTTAACAGAGAACATATTATCACGTTGAAAAAAATCAAAAATTAAGTCGTAAAATATATTGTTGGTACTATGTTCCACCGGTTCGTATACACGGATACTTTCCTGCTCAATTTCATCAAAGGATAATTCATTATAATTGATAAGAACCTGAAAAAGTGGCGCAATATCTTGCTCCTGCTCTATATTAAGCTTTTCAAGTAATTGGCTCAAACTATAAACATTATGCTGAACACCTTCATTTAGGCTCGCTTGGATCTCCTGAGCAAATTGAACCATACTTGATTTGGGTGAGAATGAAATACGGTTAGGTATGACATGAACAAAACAACCTATCATTTTTGCGAGTTGCTCATTTTCCCTTGTTGTCAAAGGCACACCGACAACGAGATCTCTTTGCCCGCTATAAGCGCTTAACAAAATTGCTATTATGGCATTAAAGTAACAAAAAGGGGTAACTTGGTAATCCTTACAAAACCGATGAATGCCACACGAAAGTTTATCATCAAAGACATACTCTAAATGGCCTGCCTGAAATAACTGTATATCTTTTCTAATAGCATCGGCTTTAATAGTTGTAGTTGGAGGGGCTCCAATTAAAGCTTGATGCCAAAAATTAGTATTAATATCAAGTTTATTTTTGAAATCATCTCCTTTTGTCTGCCAGATAGCATAATCGAAATAAGAAAGCTTTTTGCTTTCTGTGTTGTTGGGCGCTATATCTTTCTTAGAAAAATAATACTCAAATAATTGGCTAATTAATAAATTTACTGACCAAGCGTCAAAAAGCGTATGATGCACAGTCCATATAAGTTTAAAGTCGGTAGAGTCTAGCTTAACGATATAAAAATTAAACAGCGATGGTGAAGAAGTGTTTATATTTGTATTAACGAGATTTTTACAAATAAATAGCTCAGCTTCTTTTTTACTGTCATTATGTTGACTTAAGTCAATTAGTTCTACGCGTGGCTGGCCATCTGCCGTCTTTACTTGTATAATATTGTTTGTGCGAACGTCCTCCTCAAAATAACAACCAAAAATGGGATAGTCTGCAAAAAGACTTAACAAGGCGGATTGAAAGCGATCCGTGTCAAAAGTGCCCTCAATATTAACTGAAAAGACAAGGGTGTTTGTAGATGTGCCTGGTTTATATTTGTCGATGTAAAGCAATCTGTTCTGCTCTAAAGTTAATGAGACTTGTGTTGAATTTGAGTGTTTTATCCGTTTAGTCGTTTGAAGCGATTGCTTGCTAACATGCTCAGCCAGTTTTCTAATCGTGTTAAGTTGATACATTTCGGTATGATTTAAACAATTATTATACTTTCTATTTAATATGTGGCTAATCTTAATCGCTGAAATAGAATTGCCCCCTAAAGTCAAGAACTCTTCATGTAAACCTATAGCATCTAAACCTAAGATGTCTTGCCATATTTTTTGAACTAATTTCTCTGTGTTGGACATAGGTCCCTCATGTGAGAATTTTGCTTCTAGCTTGTCAATTTTATCGAGTGATTGTCTATCAATTTTGTAATTTAAGTTATACTCAAAATCATCGACAATATAGAATTTTGCAGGAAGCATATAAGATGGAAGTATTTTTCCTAAGTAGGCAAATATTCCACTCCTTGATTTATAAACTTGATTTAACTTTAGCTCATTGACTTGCGATATACTATTATTGAGATCGATTGGGCTATCAAACATAACTCCTACATGATTTTGGTTTGCCCATTTAACCGTTGCTTTTTTGGGGCCAGCGTTTCCGAGGTTGTCAATGGAAATTTCAATGACATCATTGATATGGAATTCATCATTCCTTGCTGATATGCAAATACCATGCTCTGATAAATTGACGTACTGATACGGCTTTTGCTCAGCATTGTCTTGTGCTAACACAAGGCAGCTTCCCACACCTTCGCGTCGAATTCGTTTAGCGTCCATCTTTAAATAGGCAACAATTTTATTCTGGTCAATGTTTGCTCTTCGTTGCATCGCCACTACTGCATTGTCAATCTCTCTTAGTTTAATTAGTGAGTTTTCAATTTCATCTAACTCTATACGATATCCTCTTAACTTAATTTGATTGTCATGGCGACCCAGGTAAATGATTTCTTGATTTTCACCATATTTAACATGATCTCCAGTGCTATATAATCTCATATTTTTAAGTGCAGAATAGCTTGTGAATTTTTCTTTGGTAAGCAGTGGGTTATTGAGATAAGATCTGGCCAATCCTTTTCCGCTTAGATACAGCTCACCTTCTACGTTGGGCTGGGTGATTACTTCGTCGTCCTTCATAATAAAGCAAAGTATATTTTCAACTGGGTATCCAATCGGCATATTGTCAAAATTTAACTTTAACGGAACTTTGTAACAAGCCGCAAAGGTGGTGCATTCAGTTGGACCATATGCGTTGACTAAATGTCTAGGCAAATTATCTTTCGCTAAATTGATATAGCGTTGAATGATGCTTACATGGCTAGCCTCACCTCCAAATATGACGGTATAATATCCTTTAAAAATATCTTGGGCCTCCCCAACTAACGCCTCAAATAAGCTAGTGGTAATAAAGCAACATAAATTTGTATATGTTCGACCTAAGCGACGATAGTTATCTATTGACAATGCATCCTCATCATTAACAATGACAAGCGTCCCACCATTTAGTAAGGCTCCCCATATTTCAAATGTGGCTGCATCAAAAGAAATATTAGAAAGATGTAAAAACTCGAGCTTATCTGAAAATTTTAAATAATTTTGTTTTGTTACCAAGTTAACAATTGATTCCTGCTCAATCATAACCCCTTTAGGCTCTCCTGTTGAGCCAGAAGTAAAAATAATGTAAGCCAAGGATCTACGTTTTAGCTTTGGTTTTTGCTTTAATTTAACGTCAGAAATTTCACGAAGGTTAAATGAATCTAACGCCAACGTATGAAATTGTTTGTCAAGACGTGCCATATTGCTAGTCGTAGTTAAGACAAATTTGGGTTTAGCTAAGTTTAAAATGCTTTCTAGCCTCTTATCCTGATATCCTGAATTTAGTGGAATATAGGCCCCGCCCGCTTTTATAATACTTAATATCGAAATAACAGAGATAATACTCCTATCCATCAAAACAACAACTAAATCTTCTTGTTCAATACCTCTGTCAATCAGCAGGTTGGCAAAAAAATTGCTGATATCATCAAGTTCTCTATATGTTAATTTATCCTCATTTTGGACTACTGCATTCTTATCTGGCTCACGTTTCAAGCTCTCTTGAAATAAGCTAAGAAGAGTATAATTATTATCAGTTAATTTTTGCTTCATAATCACAAGCCCTATTATTTATGCTATTGGACAAACTACAGGCATATTAGTTCAAACTCTTTACTCGTCCGAATTGGCCGAATTGGCCGAATTGGCTCACATTAAAGGTAACCCAAGGAGGAAAATAAACGGTCGTTACCTCATATTAAAAGTAACCAGGAGGTGAAATATGGGGTTTTTTGAAAGGAAATCATACTTAATTGCTATTTTAAGCAGGTACCCAGCTGCTAGTCGTGCAGATAAAACAAAAATACTGGACGAATTTTGCGATGTTTGTAATTACAACAGAAAATATGCCATTAAAATATTAAACCGTGGCCCTACAATAAAAAAGAAACGTTCAGGCCCCAAACCTGTTTATCAAGATCGGGCTATTTTAGATGTTCTAAAGATAGTATGGTTTGCAGCAGATCAACCTTGCAGTTTAAAACTGAGAGTCATAATACCCAGGTGGCTGCCTAGTTACGAGGAAAAGTATGGTGTTATTGATGATGAAATAAAAACAAGGCTTTTAAAGCCTGTGCGAGCAAAGTCAAAGACTAAAGGACAATGCACAACAAAACATAGCACTTTCAAAACTAAGATACCGGTTCAAAGACATCATTGGGATATTGATAAACCAGTATACGTTGAAGCCGACACTGTTGCACTCTGTGGGGATAGTATAGCAGGTAAATTTGCGTGGAGTCTAACGGTTACCGATCGTTTTACAGGCTGGACTAAAAATCGTGCAGTTTGGAATAAATACAGTGAAGACGTATGTAACTGTTCGGTGAATTATACAGTTGACAGTTCTTTCTGTGGCACCCAGTTATATGGATAAAGCTGCTTAATATCTTTCATTAATGTGGTGGGTAGTCTCGTTAAGATATCATTGAGATAATTCCATGGGTTGATGCTATTTAATTTGCATGTCTCAATAATGCTATTTCTAATTAAAAGCTAAAGGGATGCAAACCGTAGATATTCAATGGTAGTCAGGTGGCCACCAACTTAACGAGTGTAGTTCACCGAGAATTGCTGGGTAATATTCGGTACTTATGTGGAGGAGACCTACAAGAAACCTTTGGTTTTACGCCTTTTATTCTTGAGTTGGCTCTTTCAATAAATTTTGTAACTTTTGGCTTATTTTGTTTGGTTGCAGGTGCTTTAGATGATCGCTTTAAGAGAAGATCTGTAGTTCTATATAGCCTGTGTGTATTCATATTTGGAAGTTTACTTTGTACTTTCTTTGATAATTTTATTCTTATCCTCATTTGAAGAGCTATTCAGGAGATAGGGATTGCGGGTCCTGCTACTTTAGCTTACATTATTGTTGCTGACGAAAATCCTATGGTGAAACAAGTCGAGCTCATAGGGATCCTTAGTGGTGTCGTAACCTTGACAATGGCTTGTGCCCCCCACCCTTGGCAGTTATATTACACTCCATTTTGGTTGGCGTGGTAATTTTTCCTTATTAACAATTCTTGGTATTATTTGCGTTGTTGTAAGTTACATAACCATACCTGAAAAAGCTGCAGATAGACAAGTTAAACTCAATTTCAACTCTTATAAACCTCTAGTGTCCTCTCGCATGTTTTTAATGTGCTTATTTAGCCTTAGTTTACACGTTTTACCTTATTGGATGTCATAAACTTATCGTCTATTTTGTAGACGCAAGACATGGCCGTTTCGCTTAAATATTTTGGGTTCTATCAAGGAGCTTTGATATCCTTTTTGCATTAATAAGTATTCTAAGCCCCTTTTTTTCTAAGGAAGTATGGGCATAAAACTTGTTTTATATTGGTTTGGGTTTTATAGTTTTAAGTCTAATTGTAATTGCTATTCTAACCAGTTTGAATGTTATGATTCCCTTGTTATTAAAAATAGGCATGATATTATACTCAATAGGCACTGTTTTTCCTGTTAATATATTGTATCCGATGGTGCTGGATATTATTCCCGATACGAAGGGTCGCGCTGCAGCCATCCTGCAAAGTGTGCGGCTGTTAGGCGCAGCATTCTTATTCAAGCTGTTAGTCTAGCGTACACTGGCAGCCTGTATCAAATTGGTACTACGATAATAATTTATTACTGCGTAAGGAGACAGCTATACCACTTTGTGCAGTAATATAATACTTTTAGTTGCCTTCCTTTATTGGGTCCCAGGCATCACTTCCATTGAATTAAGGAATTGCATTATTATGCAATTTGTAAGACTACGCTTAAAAAGGGTTTGAAAATAAATGAACAATATCAAGGTATCGAAAAAGATTAATAATGTATTAATTATGAATGGGGATAGTGAACAATGTTTAAATCTTGCCAAGCAGTTTTCAAATAATTCGTTTAATGTTTTTACTGCTGACTTCTTTCAACAGTCAGTGACAAAAAATTCTAACCACATAAAAAAATACATACGGTTACCATCTGCCAGATTTGATACACAAAACTTTGTTAAGGAACTCATAAAGATTGTTTTAACTTTCAAGATTGATCTTATTATTCCTCTTTATGATGTCTCGTTTTACTTATCAAAAAATAAAGAAATTATTTCTAAATATACCACAGTATTCGTAGATGATATTGACAAGCTTAAAAGTCTTCACAACAAATATGAATTTGCTACATTATGTAAAAATTATAGCATCTCATCACCATCTTTTCAGCTTATCAAGAATGAGGATGATCTTCTGAATTTTGATAAAAATTATAAAGACTATGTTTTTAAACCATTAGCTTCAAGATGGGGTGAAAATGTTGTAGTAAAGCCTACCAAAAAAAAATTAATTAGCATCATTAATAAATTAAGATACCCCATTATTGCACAACAATTCATTGATGGGGAAGAGTTTAGTACTTATAGCATCAGTAGAGATGGATTTGTCACTGCGCACACTAGTTATAAATCAATATATAAACTTGGGTCTTCTGGCATTGCGTTCCAAAAAGTGAATGATGATAAAATAAAAAAATTTGTATCCGATTTCTGCAGAAAAAATAATTATAATGGACAAATTGGTTTTGACTTTATAAAAGACCGAAATGGAAAGTATTTTGTCATAGAATGCAACCCAAGAGCCACGAGTGGCGTTACCATGTTCTCTGCATCAATAAACTTACCTCAAGCCTTTATTGAGACAAAACCTGTGATTAGTGCAGATTTAGATTATTCAATGCTTAGCGCGGCCATGTTAGTAATCGAGCTTCCCAAATCGATTCTATCTGCAAAAGTTATTCATTTTATTAGATACTTCTCAAAAGCAAATGATATTCTTTGTGATAGTAAAGACATCGTCCCCCCAATATATATAATATACTTTACCTTCGTTTTAGTTCCGTTAAGAATGTTAGCACTTCAAAAATCGATGAAAGAAACCTTAGGTTGGAATGAAGAGTATAATATTTAAACTCTAGTTTCGTGAATTTTTTATTTTTCATCGTATATTTTTTTTAAGATATTTATTATAGACTCTATCGATTCAGGTTCTATAAGCATATCAAGATGACTGCTCGCGTTTATATCAATAAGTTCAAAATTTAAAAGGTTTTCTTTAAAGGGCAACCAGTAATCATTAACCGATTGAATTCCAACTAACTCATTACCCACAGTTGAATTTAGGCTTTCCTGGTAAAATAAACCATTTTTGTTTTTTAAGTATATGCATTGAACGGCATTGTCAACCAATGGCTTGACAATAAAATTACTCATGTTAAATTTGTAGCAAATAATGGCCTTATGCTGCAATTCTTTTTCTAGCTGTGGTGTTCCTTTCTTAGAGCCTGCTTTGATCATTGCAGAACTTATTATAGCGATTATGTCACTTTGTTTTTTAGTTTCGCTAAATTCTGTTTTACTTAATTTTGGTAGGTAATTATTTATGACATCCTCAAAAGACATCTCAGTCGCTAGTAATGCTATAGAAATATTAAAGAATAAAGATTTTTTTTCTTTTAATCTAGATAGTTTATATTTACTATTAATTACATAAGAATCTACCATTACAATTGAGCTAACTGAATTGTTTCTTTCTTGCAATAATCTCGTAACCTCATACGCTAAAGAACCTCCAAAAGAATAGCCTCCAAGGTCAAATGGAGCTTGGGAATGAATTTTTTCTAATATATCACAATAATACTCAGCTAATTGATTAGTTCCGAATAAGGGCTTAGCGGCTGTGCTCCAGCCTTTTGGTTCTATTGCAAAAAATGGTCTATTGAGCTGTATGGCTATATTATAATATGGTTGAACGCTTCCAGTGCCTGGATGAAACCAAAATATTGGTCGCCCTTCTTTAACTTCGTTTAATCTTATTAACTCTGGTGCTAGATTTAGCATGGTTTTTTTCGGGCCTGCCGGTTCTGAGGCAGATTTTTTGTATTCAAAAGTATTATCAGAACTTAGTGGTAGTAACAAAGCAGTTGCTTTGCTCTTAGTAACAACAATACTATTAATTTCTTTAAAATAGGTTTGAACGAGATGCTCAGATAATGATGAAAGAGTATTATATTCAAAGAATGCATCCGGTTGAAATGAGCTATCAACTTGCTGTTTTATTCTTGCAGCTAGTTTCATCATTCCTAAAGAGGTTAAGCCGATATCAGCATAAAATTTGTCAAAATCATCATCAACTAAATGAGATCCTAATATACTTTCAACTGAGTCAATTAATAACAACTTTATTTTTTCTTTGTTATCCAAATTTATTGACTCACCCGAACTTCCATCAACATCCTTGCTAAATTTTAGCCTGTACTCTGCTCGACCTTCTCGTAAATTACTCTTTGTTTTCAGTTTAGCTTTGCTCTTTATTTTGTTTTTTTCATCTAGTTCCGAATAAATATTAATAAGCATGGCATTACCACTAGAATTCATTGGGTAATGTTCATTTGCAAAAGGGTAGGTTGGCAACTGAATCTTAGATGGACAATCATTCTTCCATATAATGCCCCAATCAATTGTGTATCCTTGACAATATAAATCAGCAATTGCTTCAATATCGTCTGCTGTAATTTCTTTACTAGCAACGTCATTAAAATAATTTTTTATGGCCATATTTTCATAAATATCTTTTTTTCTTTCACCTTGAAAAATATGAGGATGCTTTTCACCATTAATAAACTTTTCTAATAAATAAATAATTTCACCTATATCTTTAACAATGAAAGCTACACGATAATCATAATGTATTCGTCCCGCTTGTAACGTATAAGATATAGATTCTAATGTAAGCTTTTGCTCAAGCACTTGTTCTTTCAAGATCACCTGTAATTCAACAGCTTTTTGAATTACAGACTGTATAGATTTTGCGGAGATTGGGATAAGGTTCAAACTTATATTCAGGCCTACATGCTTAATTACATCACTATATGACTCAACAACCATATGCGCATTGGTTCCATTAATTCCAAAAGCACTTATAGCACCTAAGCGCTTTTTATTCCCTGTATCTGTCCATGGAACATTTTCATTTGCAATGTGAAAATGACTTTTTTCCCAAGAAACATAATCGGTTAGTTGCTGACAGTGTACAGTAGAAGGAATAAGATTGTGTTTAAGTGCTTCTACCATAGCCACCAAATTGACCAGTCCTGATGCAGCAAAAGTATGTCCTATGTTATTTTTCAGGGAGCCAATAACACATGAGGCGTTTGACTCTTTTTTATCTTTAAATACTTCATCTAATGCATTAAGTTCAACAGAATCTCCTAACCTTGTACTTGTTCCATGCCCCAATATAAAAGCAATTTCATTCGAATTCACCTGATATTTATCATAAATTCCTCGTATTAAATCCCTCTGAGACTTTCCACTTGGTGCCATTATATTATTTGTCCTCCCATCATAATTTACTCCACTACCACGTATCACTGCATGAATGATATCACCATCTTCTTCTGCTTTTGAAAGTTTTTTGAAAACCAAGGCCACTACAGCCTCACCTATCACCAAGCCATTGGCACGTTTATCAAAAGCGTAACTAGTACCATCTGGAGATAACATTCCTGCTTGAGATAGGGCAATATGCATCAATGGACTAAGTACTAAATTAACTCCAGCGACGACTGCGGCATCACAATCTTCATTTTGAAGATTTAAAATAGCCTGATGCGCCGCAACAAGACCTGAGGAGCAGGCAGTATTTAGCGCCATTACAGGGCCGTTTAAGTTAAGAAAGTAAGATAGCCTTGATGCTAGCACTGCGTTGTGTACAGATGTAACATTGGCATCAGAAGAAAACATAGGCGCTTCACCTTCTACGCCCACAAACATTCCAATCTTATTATCTTTAAGTTTATCTGAAACAAATCCTGCTGATTCAAGCGCCTTCCAACTTTCTTGCAAAATAAGCCGTTGTCTCGGATCCATAACCTCAGCTTCCTTAGGCGAGATTTCGAAGAAAAATGCATCAAATTCATCCGCAGAGGGAATGAATCCACCCCATTTAGAATCTGTTTTGGCTGCTTGTATTTTTGGGTCGCCATAAAATGCCCGCCAATCAAAACGACTGCTGGGCACTTCTGTAATGACACATTGACCTTGTTCAAGTATGTCCCAAAACTCAGCAATGGAGTTGGCTTGAGGAAACAGACCACTCATACCAACAATAGCAATGGGCTCATGCCCTTGGCTAGATTGTTTCCCTAAGCGCCGCCAGTTCTTTGTGCGTTTAGTAGGTAGCGCGGGCACTCGAGCTGTGTTCTGCAGGGGCGGTGCCGTTGGTTTGACTTGAGTTTGAGTTTGATACAGAGCTTCTAGCGTTGTAAGATGCTCGGTTAAAAAATAAGACGTCAGTTGTTCAAACGTTGTGTGACTGAAAAATATCGCTGGGGTAATCTCAATCCCATAATGATCACTTAAGGCACGTGCAAAACTCATTAATGAGATTGAATCAAAACCAAACTCCGCTAAGTTGACATCTCGCTCTAATTTATCAGGTGCTATTTTAAGCAGTTCGCTGGTAATAAGCTTTAACTCTTGCTCTATTCGCCGCTGAGTCGTCAAGCCCGTTAATTGATGCTTTTTGAGGACAGCTAATAGTGATTGAGTACTTTTTTGAGTCTTTTGATTTTTTTGAACACCTAGAAAACGTAATATAGATTTTGCTTGCCCTTTCATCACCAAGACTTGTTCCACAGCTTGCGCAACAATAGTTGAGAAAATTTCTGTACCTTCGTCATCTTCTAGCATTTGCTGACCACTGGATTGCAAGTAAAGCTGATTGGCTTCACTATCTGAAGTCATACCACCTGATCTCCAAACAGGCCAGCAAATCGCATAGGTTTGACCTGATAATTTTTCTTCTTTGACTAATTGATTTCGATAATGCGCATAATTCATTTGAAAACGATTGCCGATAGCATAATCACAGCTGCCAAAGTCTCCCAAAATAGCTGAGCTAGAAGAAAAATAGCAAACAAATTTTAATGGCGTATCCCTAAAAAGCTGGTCCAGCGCTAAAGTTCCCATTACTTTGGGGCTGATAATTTTCTGAAAGTCTTGATATTTTTTATCTTGAATTAATACCTCACTATTTTGTCCAGCTGCATGAATCACTCCAATAATTGTTTCAGGTGCAACATTAAGTTTATGGAGTGCTTGCCGCATTGAATTTACGTCACTAACATCGGCCTGCATATAATCAACATGGCAATTACCTTTGTTGAGCTCATCTAATTGTTTTTGTCGTCGCTCGTCTAAAGATGACCGTCCCATGAGAATTAAGTTGGTTACTTTGTCTCGACCAATCAGATACTGAGCAAACAAATAACCCAATCCACCCAAGCCACCGGTAATCAATATGGTTCCTTGTATTAAGTCTTTTGGCTCAGCATTGTTTAAGCTAAGCTGCATTTGTTTGAGATTTAATGCAAAACGGCCACTCTCTTGGTATGAAATGACCGGCTGCCTATTATCAAACAACTCATTGACAATATGATTAAAATAACCATCAACTTTAGGTTCATTTGATTGCTGAGGCAATGGCTCAAGAACTAATTTTACAACTGTATTAGACAATACGATTTTTAAAGAGCGTACATAGCCTGTCCAAGACTCAAGCCAACACTTTTCCAGTTCATCTTTATAAAATCCAGCCAACATTAGCATAGAACAAGTCAACTTATGTTTAATCATGGCTTGAACTAAATAAACAATAGGCTGATGATCTTGAATGAAATGAGATGACTCTGTTGGCCAAAGATATAAAATGGCACTGATGTCTGGATACTCTTGCAAAATATTTTGCATCACCTCATCAAACTCTACTGAGCTATCCGGATTGATATAAAAATGGTTAGCCATTTTTTCACTCGGTGGGTTTAAGGAACTTACCCATATTAACTGTTCAGAGTCAATCCCATTTGTGGCACATTGAGTTTGGAATTGCTGCTGATGGCTTGGAGACGATAAAAAGCAGATGATTTTTGCTTTTAGATTTCCAGTATGACTACTTATATTTTTATCTTGCTCAGCTTTTAACCAACTTTCAGTGAAGTATAATAGCTCATCCGTCGCTTCCGTTTTTTCTGGGCTATGTATCAGCTCTTTTGAATGAGAACGAGATGCATTACTCATATTTTTTTCTTTCATCTTAGTGACTTGGTTTGGTTTCTCAAGTGGTTGTGGAAACAAAGGCTCAGATGATTCAGATTTATTGTCTATACCACGCCCTTCAAATTGCAGTGCTCTCATATACACACAAAGGTTTTCATCTTCATCAAACAGGTCAATGTCTAGGACATAAAAATTATCCTGAACATTAGGACTAAAACGCACCAAAGCCCACATAGTCTGTGTGCAGGGTTTTAAGATAGTGAGCTCATCT